>Ga0129311_1000146_pt1 | contig 66797 bp, 59 predicted proteins | sample Go1ome_FD_94435 | JGI IMG/M metagenome (GOLD analysis project Ga0129311, IMG submission 94435) | Western lowland gorrila individual fecal microbial communities from Wisconsin, USA - Go1022B metagenome | ecosystem: Host-associated > Mammals > Digestive system > Large intestine > Fecal | place... | reverse complement strand
GAGATTGTCCACACAGACAGCCACACTGATAATATCTACAATAGAATCAATGGCACCTACTTCATGGAAATGCACTTCTTCAATCGGCAGGCCATGGGCTTTTGATTCTGCTTCCGCAACAATCATAAACATTTTTTTCGCTAATGTCTTAACATGCTCATTCTCAAGTCTGTCAATCACTGAGAATACATCGTGAATATTTCTATGTACATGCGCATGATGATGGCCATGTCCGTGATCATGATCATGATGATGGTCATGATCGTGGTCATCATCGTGGTGATGATGCTCGTGGCCGTGGTCATGATGATGATGCTCATGGTCGTGGTCATCATCATGGTGGTGATGCTCATGGTCGTGGTCATCATCATGGTGGTGATGCTCGTGGTCGTGGTCGTCATCATGGTGGTGATGTTCGTGATCGTGGTCATCATCATGGTGATGCATATGGCCTTCATCATATTCCGGCTGCTCCGGTATCAGCACATCAAAATCGCAGGCATCAATACCACACTTGCTGCTTCTGCCGATCTTTACCTCATAACCATCCACATGCAGTGAATCCAATGACTGTTTTAATACCTCCGGGTCTGCCCCCAGATCTAATAATGCACCAACCGTCATATCCCCACTGATACCGGAAAAACATTCCAGATATAAAACTTTCTTGCTCATTTTACAAATCCCCTTATCTTTATACTTAAATTACAATAGACTGGTGAACCACCCATTGTCTAAAGCCAATGGGCTTCCTGCTTCAAAATCAATTTCTCAGACAGGCACTGCTTCATCTATATGATATTGCCGCCAAATCTCCGTCTCTCTTATTCCGGCTTATAGGCTTTGACCGCCAAACGGTTAATCTGTGTGCTGATATAACCGGCACCGTAACCATTGTCAATATTGACAACAGTAATGCCGTTGGAACAGGAATTCAGCATTGTCAAAAGTGCTGACAGACCGCCGAAGTTCGCACCATAACCAATAGAAGTCGGAACGGCAATCACCGGTACCTCAACAAGGCCCGCCAGTACACCGCCAAGAGCTCCCTCCATACCGGCAACAGCAATAATACAGTTGGCTTTGCGAATTTCTTCCAGTTTGGCAAATAAACGATGAATGCCTGCAACACCCACATCATAGAATCTATCAACGTTGGTGCCAAAATATTCCGCCACCTGTGCTGCTTCTTCAGCAACTGCAATATCTGCCGTACCGGCTGTACAGACAGCCACACGGCCAATTCTTTCCTTTCCGGGCTTCTCAATCTTCAAAATTCTTGACAGCGGATCATAAGTCACTTCCGGTATAACGGCTTTCACCAGCTCATACTGATGCTCAGAAGCGCGCGTACCGAGTACCTCTGTATCAGTTTTATAAAATGTCTCATAAATCTTCAGCAAATGCTCATCCGATTTGCCACTGCAAAATACAACTTCGCCGAATCCGGAACGAATCTGCCGATGATGATCCAACTTGGCAAATCCCAGATCCTCATAAGGCAGCTGCTTTAATTCTTTAGCTGCCTCTTCCAGTGAAACCTTATCATTTTTCACATCTTCCAGTAGCTTTAAAACGTCCATATTGTCCCTCCCCTTGCAAAACGAAAGCCACGAAAACGTACCGAGCTAAACCATATCTCACACATATGGGTATTCACACTCAAACGCCTTCGTGGCCTTGATATACAACTGTTCAGTTATCTTTATTCTATATCGTATCTCTCTAAAATTCACAGCCGGCTTCGTACCGGACTTTTCTCACTCATTCTAACATATCAGCGAATAGGCGTCAATTATAATTCCTACTATGGTTATATGTTTTTAGACTGATGTTATGCCGATATTGCGTGATGACTATTTAGCCGGTGCTGCATTGGTGATAAATGCATCATAGATGACTTTGATCGCATCCTCGAAATACTTCTCTTTCACACCGATAATAATATTCAGCTCACTGGATCCCTGGTCGATCATCTTAATATTGATATTCGCCTTGGCCAGTGCATCAAATACCTTACTTGCCACACCACGTGTATCTCTCATACCCCGACCTACAACCGCGATCAGTGCCAGACCGGATTCAAGATCCAGAAGATCCGGATGAACTGCACGGTGAATACCTGAGATGACCTGCTGCTCTTTGTGCTCAAACTCTGACTGGTGTACAAACACAGTCATTGTATCGACGCCTGACGGCATATGTTCAAAAGAAAGATTATTATCCTCAAATACCTGCAGAACTTTTCTGCCAAATCCGATTTCGGAGTTCATCATATCTTTTTCAATATTAATCGATGCAAAGCCTTTCTTGCCTGCAATACCGGTAATTGTATGCTTCGGTTTACGGCATGTGCTTTCTACAATCCATGTGCCCAGATCATCCGGCTTATTTGTGTTGCGGATATTGATCGGAATGCCCTCTTTACGTACCGGGAAGATAGCATCTTCATGCAGTACAGATGCGCCCATGTAAGAAAGCTCACGCAGTTCCTTATATGTAATTGCTTCAATCGCTTCAGGATTCTTGATAATTCTCGGATCTGCCACAAGGAAACCGGAAACATCTGTCCAGTTCTCATATACATCCGCATGGACAGCCTTTGCCACGATAGAACCTGTAATATCAGAACCGCCTCTGGAGAAAGTTGTCACCACACCATCATCCTGAGCCCCATAGAAACCAGGCACAACGGCATATTCAACATCTTTCAATCTTGAAGACAAAATCAAATCTGTTCTGTCTGCTTCAAAATTGCCTGCATCATCAAAACGGATAACTGTAGCTGCATCAACGAACTCAAAACCAAGATAATTGGCCAGCACGATACCATTCAGATATTCACCTCTGGATGCAGCATAATTTCTTCCTGCTTTCAGACGGAACTGTTCATGGATTGTCTCAAACTCTTTGTCCAGTGTCAGATCCAGCCCAAGTCCTTCAATAATTTCATCATAACGGGCCTTGATGTCTGCCAGTGCGCCATCAAAATCCTTGCCGGCTTCTGCCAGATCATAGCATCCATATAACATATCTGTAACTTTTGTATCTCCATCAAAACGCTTGCCCGGTGCAGAAGGGACAACAAATCTTCTGTGTGGGTCTGCGTGAATAATATCCGCAACTTTCTTAAACTGTTCGGCACTTGCAAGGGAACTTCCGCCGAATTTTACAACGATCTTCATGATTTAATCCTCCGACAATTTCGAAATAATTTCCTAATTACATAAAATACACTATTTTTGTCGATAATCAAGTGTTTTTTTTATTTTTATGCATTTTTCTTTTATTTTCATAGATACATGTGCTATTATAAACCTTATTACGATACTTTACCACTATAAAACATCAAAAAGCACATGTTTTGCGTCTTTATCCATACCGATACCGAACAAAAACAGCCTGCATGTGCCTTGACGAATAATAGATGGTCATCTAAAGGAGAGACAAATATGAATTCAAAAAAAATGCAAAGCAATCTGATGCTCTTATTGACCGCCTTCATCTGGGGTGTTGCTTTTGTCGCACAGAGTGTGGGAATGGATTATGTCGGTCCATTTACCTTTAACTCTGTCAGAAATTTTATAGGTGCTTTTGTTCTGCTGCTTTTTATTCCATTACTTGACAAAGTCAACCGACAATCCGCAGCAACCGTCAACGCTTCCAACAGTGATGCGGCCTCTGCCAACGACATTGCATCGACATCCTCCTCATCCGTATCTGACAAGAAAACACTGATCATCGGCGGTATTGTCTGCGGTATCCTTCTTGCAATTGCCAGTTCTTTTCAGCAGGTTGGCATTGTCTACACAACCGTTGGCAAGGCCGGATTTATCACCGCCATGTATATCGTGATTGTCCCGATCCTCGGCCTTTTTGTGGGAAAAAAAGTCCGTCTTATTGCCTGGATCAGTGTCGGACTCTCCGTCATCGGCCTGTACCTGCTCTGCATGACAGAAAGTCTTTCCCTGGGCAAAGGTGATATTCTTGTCCTTATCTGCGCTTTTTGTTTTTCGTTTCATATTATGGTGGTGGACTATTTTTCACCAAAAGTCGATGGTGTCCGCATGTCCTGCATTCAGTTTTTCACCTGCGGCATCATCTGCGGCATACCTGCCATTCTGACAGAATCACCGAATCTCCATGCCATTCTGACAGCATGGCAGCCTATTCTTTATGCAGGTGTACTTTCCTGTGCGGTAGGTTACACGCTTCAGATCGTGGCACAAAAAAATACAGATCCCGTTATTGCCTCACTCCTTATGAGTCTGGAATCTGCATTTTCATTGTTAGCCGGATGGATCATCCTGCATCAGTATCTGTCTCCGAAAGAACTCTGCGGCTGTCTGCTGATGTTTGCCGCCATTATGCTTTCTCAAATCCCTGAGAAAAAGTCTGTGGCCGCTTAGCAGAATTCGACAGTCATTTTATCTGAAAATTTCAGTGCCTGCTTACTCTAGTACTTCAGCAATTCAACAGGCCCGGCATACCGAACACCATTTTCTTTCAGCCACTGCCGCCGTTCCCGGTAATCCGGCAGATACGTTTCGACGATCTGCCAGAAAGCCGCAGAATGGTTCATTTCCCGCCGGTGGGCCAGTTCATGGACAATCACGTAATCCATAACCCTCTCCGGCATCAGAAGCAGCCGCCAGTTAAAATTCAGGTTGCCCCGACTGCTGCAGCTTCCCCACCGTGTTTTCTGATCACGGATCGTGATCCTGCCGTAAGTCACTTTCATTCTTGCCGCCCAAAAAGCCGTCTTTTTCTGGAATCTTTCAGCCCCTTCTGTCCGAAGCCATTGTTCCGTCACATATTCCGGAATCTCCATCATTTGCGGACGTGGTTTTTCCACAAGTGCAGCCAGATATTTCTCAGTTATCCACCGTTCTTTTTCATTGATAAACCATTCAATATACGCTATCTTCATCCACCTTGGTGCACGAATCAGAAGTTCCGCTCCGCCCTCCGGAATTTTTCTTATCTCAAGCCCCAGGGAACGTCTGTCTGAACGAATCAGCCGACAGGGTATAGACAAATCATTCAGAATCAGTATATTTTTTCTTAAATTTAATACCATTTGTATCGCCGCATTCTATCCTTTATTGTTCACATAGGTTTTGGCTCATTATTCACTCAATCTTGTTTCTGTTTGTATCCTACCAAGCGCCGGAATAGGCAATGGTCACACTGCTGTTAGCCGCACCGTCCGCCATCGCTTCCTGAATTCCTTTTCCCGCGCAGATAGCATAAAGAAATCCTGCAATAAAGCTGTCGCCTGCCCCCATGGTATCCACCACTTCGCAAGGCACAATACCACCATAATAAAACTTCTCGCCGTCATAAGCCATGCTGCCCTTCTCGCCGCGGGTAACAACCATCACCTTCGGTCCTTTGGCATGCAGATCAATCAGCATTTTCTTCAATTCTTCTTCATCCTTGTCATCATCTGCAAAGAAACCGTAATCCACATACGGAATAGCCTTGACAGATACCGGATCATCCGGTCTTGTGGCAAAATCAAAGGCTACTGTTGCTCCTTTTTCCTTCAAAACCGGCAGATCATTCTCAATCATGCCCCAGAGACCGGAAACAACCATATCATAGCTACTGAGAAAATCAATATCTTCCGCATCCAGCTTGAAATCGGCCATAACTCCCTCTTCATAATCACCAAGCACTCTGTCGCCATCCACAATCTCCACGTGGGTCACAGCCGTTGTTCCCTCAAGTACCTTCATCCGGGAAACATCCACACCTTTGCCCTGAATGGCATCCATCATCTGCTTGCCATATTCATCCGTACCCACCGGCCCGATATAGGCGGACGCACCGCCAAAACGCGCCACATAAACCGCCACATTCACAGGATTGCCTCCCGGAAAAGCCTTATTCTCTTTATCGTAAACATCCATGCAGTTGTCACCAGCTGCTGCAATTCTTATTTTCTTCATTTTGTTTCCTCTCGTAAAATACTCCTAATTCTCCTTACCGCTATCTCCGCATACACCGACGGTTCTTTCAGATACCCTGTTACCAGTTCAATGGTGGCACAGCCATCATATCCGGCCCGTCTGATTTCCCGAAGGATTCCTTCAAGGGGCATATCGCCATCCCCTGGCAGAATATGGCTGTCACTGACGCCATCGTTGTCAATCACATGCAGATACCCGAATCGACCGCCAAGACGCCTGACATACTCCGCTGCCGGTTCACCTGTTGTATACGGCACCGCCAGATCACACATGCCCACCAGATACGGTGACGGGACTTTATCCAATGCCCGTTCCAGGTCATTTAGACTTGTAATAACATTGCTCTCATAAATCGTCAATGGCTCCATAATCAACTTCACCTTCTGCTGCTCTGCCTTTGCCGTCAGACGTTCCAGACTTTTCTGAAGCCGTTCTTCAATCTCACGTCCTGTCATCTGATACCCTGCATGACCGGCCGAGAAAAGCATCATCGGTGCGCCCATGGCCGCTGTCAGCTCAATGGCTTTCTCTAAATACACCATTGATCGCTCCCACTGAAATTCGTCTCCAGCCATGTAATTAAAGGGATAGCCATTGTGCTCCGGTGTAAAACATTTCACAGGCATCCGGTATTTCCGGATCAACCTGTCAATTTCTCCAACTCCTCTTGCCGTCAGGTCTTCCACATATGCATGCGGATAACCGCCCCATAATTCTATATAATCATAGCCAAAACGACTGGCATCCTCAAAAGCCTGCTCCAACGGATACCTCTGATAGCCACTCGTAAAAAGCCCCAGCTCCAATCCTGCCACCTTCCTTTCCAATTCCGTTTTAATATTTCTATTTTAATATAGAACAAACAGATATACAAGGTCGGTTTTTACTGCACACAAAAAAGACGATTCCCGGCGAATCGTCTTTTTGTGTAAGTGTCCAATAATGATTGGTCAATATCATTGGTCGAGGAAGTTATATAGCAAAACCTGCTTATTTATGGTCATTAATCATCTAAATCGATGATAACACCCGGATTCAGAATGTTGTTCGGGTCAAAGGCTTTCTTGATACTCTTCATGATACCAAGTACATGCGGTGTATACTGCAGATTCATGTAAGGTTTTCTTGTCTTACCTGTACCATGTTCTGCTGTGATTGTGCCGCCGTATTTGATAGCTGCTTTGTAGATATCACGACGCATATCATCTGCCCATTCAGGAACTTTTCCGTCAACCATCAGAATGAAGTTGTGGAAGTTACCATCTGCTACGTGGCCGAAACGAGGTGTTGTAGTGCCATATTTTTCTGCAATTGCATCAAATTCTTTCAGCAGATCGCCGATATTGGCAACAGGAACAGCTGTATCCAGAGAATCCACGAATACCGGTTTGTATACTTCGTAGATTGCTGAACGGATATCAAGAAGGTTTCTCTGCTGTTTGCTGTCTTCTGCGATAACAGAGCCTACAGCGCCATTGTTTTCACAGATTTCTGCGATTGTACCAGCGGTCTCATAAAGTGCATCTTCTGTTGCTTCTTCTACGAGGTAGAGAAGATCGACTTTACCTTCATCCTTCATTGGCCATGTTCTTTCGATATGCTCAGCTGTACCAACGGAAATCGCACGATCCATGTATTCTACAGCCAGAGGAATGATACCTGCCTTCTGTACTTCGCCTACAGATTTAACAGCATCTTCTGTTGTGTTGAAAGAGCAAACAAGTGCGCCTGTGTGCTCAAGACGAGGATATAATTTTAATGTTGCTTCAAGAACAACTGCTAATGTACCTTCGGAACCAATGAGGAGGTGAAGTAAATCATAACCCATGTTGTTCTTCATCAGTTTACCACCAAGCTGAACGATATCACCATTTGGAAGACAAACCTTCATACCTTTGATGTAGCTTCTCATGATACCATGTTTAACAGCACGAACACCACCGGCATTTTCAATACACATACCGCCAACCTGAGCGCCTTCATCGCCAGGATGACATGGGAAGTAAAGTGCATGAACATTTTTAGCGAGGTATTCATTTAAACTGGCCAGTGTTACACCTGTCTGGCATGTGATCATCATGTTAGTTTCATCGACTTCAACGATCTTTCTGAAACGCTCCATACTCATGATTACAGATGGCTCTGTCGGAATAGCTGCACCGCAGGCACCTGTACCGCCACCTCTAGGGATAACCGGCACAAGTTCTTTGTTTGCCCATTTAAGAATTTCAGAAACTTCTTCATAAGTGCCCGGACGAACAACGATACAATCCTCACAAGCCTTTGGACGAACATATTCTTCTGTTTCATCATATAAATAACGTTCAATATCTGCCATTTCATAAAACACATTGGATTTTCCGCAAATTTCAGTTAAAGCATCGATATATCTCTGTTCCATAAAATACCCCTCCCAATTTAAGCTTCCGCTGTTTCTTCCGTCAGTTTCTTCTTTTTATAAATCTGTGTCACAATGGCATTAATGACACCAATCATCATAACAACTGCTGCATAAATAAAGATATTTCTGTAGCCGTCATTACCAAATTTATCCAGCCAGTAACCATACAGTACAAAGATGAACAAATCCGGACAATATCCGATGGCACATACAACACCGGAAGTTGTTCCTGCATATTTACGCGGAATCTTAAGCTCTGACGGAATCGCAAACATGGAACCTCTGGCCATATAAGTCAGAATACCTGCTGCCAATGTTAAAATAATCAGCACTGTACCATTTGTTCCGGCAGGCATCACCATAAATGCAATAACCATAATAACCGCTGCACCAAGAGATACACCTACCACTGTGGATACGGATTTAATCTTATCTCCCAGCCATCCACCGATTGGTGCGCCGACAAAACGTGTACCGTACTGGCGGAAAATAGAAAGCCCGCCTGTAAATACAACTGAAACACCAAGAACATTGCTGAAATACGGTGTATAGTATGAAAGTGTACAATACATCGTGTATGTAGCAAATACTGCAATACCTGCCATCCATGTACGCGGATTGCTGACGATGCTCAGCCAATCATGTACTGTCATCTTTGTATTAATGACTTCTGTATCCCCTGCTTTTGAAGCTTTGCCAGGATCCGGAACCAGAATAGCCAGGGCAATCACTGCAATAACACCCAGAACCGCATAACCAATAATCGCTGCCTTTAAACCTGCCACACCAAAATATTTGTTTGAAAAATATGCAAACAGATACAAAGCAATGAAATTAACAATAACATTTGTAATACCGCAAAATGCTTCTGTAAAACCGAAAATGGTTCCCTGCTGGCTCTCATTGCCAACCAGACGTGTCAATTTCGTATGCGCCGGGAAATACAGGAATAAGCCAAAAATAGCGAATCCGCCCCAGATAACCAGCGAGAACGAATAATTCATATTCAAAGTAAAGATAACGTTTAATGCGCAGATCATTAACATGGCAAAAATATAAATTTTCTTTGTATTAAACTTATCACTTAATGCGCCGCCGAACGGAGCCAGCAGATTACCGATACCAAAAATCGTAATAAGATATCCTAACTGCTGATTGGTACACTGCAAGGCCTCTACCAGCGAATCATAAAATACATACTGTATAAATGGTGTTGCATAAACAATTGTATAACCAAGCCCCAAAAAGAAAATAATGGTAAACTGCTTAATATTTAACGCTTTTTTATCCGTTGTCTGTTCACCCATCAGAACACCTCTCTCCTCTAATCCTCCATGCCTGCTTTTTTTTCTTTAGATATATGCAAAATTCCAATACCAAACATTGCCAATACAATTGACAGTATCGGATTCACATAATTTAATACCGCATACTTCCAGTATTCTCCTGCGCCAACCCCCAAAGTTGCCAGAATAAACACACCGGATGTAGACCATGGAATAAAACATTGTGTTAATGTGCCGCCTTCCTCCAAAAGCCGCGACAACATCTCCGGCCGAAGCCCACGTTCCTTAAATGTTTCTTTATATAGATTGCCGTTTACAACAATTGACAGATAAACTTCTCCCATTGTCAAAGTTCCTAACGTTGTGCTGGCAATCACCAGCGGCACCATCAGGGCATCTTTCTTCACGCCCTTGATAACAACTGCTATAATTTTTCTGAGATACCCCACATGTTCCATTACACCGCCAAAGGATATAGCTATGCAGGATAATGAAAAGGTATACATCATATTCTGAATGCCGCCCCGGCATAAAAGTGTATCCACCACTTCCACACCTGTACTTTTTACATAACCATAATTCAGGCCCGCAATCACTTCACCAAGCGGAACTCCCTGAACGGTAATGGCCAAAATAACACCCAGAAGGCTCCCTATGACCATTCCTGGTATCGCCGGAAACTTCATCAGATTCAATGCCAGCAGCACTATCATTGGCAGCAATAAAATCGGAGATATTTTAAAATTAGCCCGAATCGTATCCGAAAATACAGCAACCGTCTCTGCATTTATCTCACCATTTTGATAAGATAAACCAATGATAACAAATATAACAAAGCTGATAATATAGGCTGGAAATGTTGTTTCCCACATTGCGCCTATATGTTTATATAATGTTGTTCCGGCTGAGGCTGGTGCGAGATTTGTTGTATCGGAAATCGGAGACATCTTATCACCAAAAAATGATCCGGAAATAACCATACCTGCTGTCACCGCCGGCGGAATCCCCATACCGCTGCCGATTCCCATCATGGCAATGCCCATAGTACCAATCGTTCCCCAGGATGTCCCAATCGACATCGATGTCAGACTGCATAAAATCAATCCCACCGGCAAAAACACTGCCGGACTGATATACTGCAGGCCATAATAAATCAACGTTTGAACGGTTCCCGAAAAAATCCATGAAGCAATAATGACGCCGATAAAAATGAATATAATCATTGCAGACATCGCCTGACCCAGTGCCCTCTTCATAAATTCCACCAGGTCATCAAACGAATATCCCAACATACCGGATACAATACAAACAAAAATCAGTGCCAGAAGAAGAACAATATGTACATCAAATTCCAGTATGACAACTCCCGTAAGAATAATTGCAATAGCAATGCCAAATACCAGAAAAGACATCAATGTTCCGGGTTCTTTTTTCTTCGACCTATCTGATTTCCCCATAAAACGCCTTCTTTCCTTCTATCCCTCATGACCTCGCATGATTCGTTTTATAAAGAATCTTTTTATTCACGAATCAGTCCGGCTTCTATGGCTTGCTGCCGCAGTTCTTCCCTGAAATCCGGATGTGCAATGCCAATCATCGCATTTACCCGCTCCTCAATCGGACGATTGTATAAATTAGCAATTCCCTGTTCCGTTACCACATACATAACATCCGTTCTCGGAACAGTCACAATTTCTCCCGGCGGTAAATTCAGTGTAATTGTTGAATGATAGGTACCATCTTTCATTTTCTTCCGAGACGGCATACACAGAAAACTCTTTCCTCCCGGAGACATATTGCCAGAACGAATACAGTCAAGCTGACCACCTGTACCGGAATACTGTCTGTGACCGACGGTTTCAGAACAAATCTGCCCCGTTAAATCCGCCATCATACATCCGTTGATGGCAATAAAATTCGGAATACTTCCTGCAACAGATGGACTGATAATCTCATCTACCGGTCCCAACTTCGGAATACCTGTCAAAGCGAAATCATAGGTTTCTTCATTTCCCAAAATAAATGCTGCTACAACACGATCTTCGTCGATAACCCCCTGTTTGGTAAGATGAACCAGAGATTCCGTCAGCATTTCCGTCTGAACCCCCATATGTTTCTTATCTGCCAGACCGTATGCAACCGCATTGGCCACGCCGCCAATGCCAATCTGAAGTGTTGCCCCATCCGGAATCAGAGGCAGGATGTAGCCCGCCATTATCTGATCACGTTCCGTTACCGGCGGCTGAATATATTCATATAACGGATGGTCATATCGACAGATAGCATCCACCTGACTCACATGAATCCGATGTTTCCAGCCGCTGACCCTTTTCTGATAACCATTCACCTGAACAATTATTCTGTCCACAAGGTCAGCTACCTTGCCATTCCAGGCAACGCCTGTACACCCGAAATACATATAGCCCTCTTCATCCGGCTCGGTTACTTCACAAATCATTACATTCGGTTGATAAACTTCACTGATTGCCTTATATGAATCTGCAAATTTCACAATATTCGGTCTGATATTGCCCTCTTTCATATAGGCTCTCTCATAGGTGCCAAGAAACAACGTATCATATGACACATGTCCCTTGTACTTACTGTCCTTAAAACATTTATATTCTGTAAGTGAGAAATCGCCTACCAGTCTGACATCTGTCAGCTCCTCATATCGGTCCGTGACAGCATCCACAATCTGCGGTGCTCCGGATGTCAGGGCCCCCACCCAGACAACATCTCCGGAGTTAATCAATTTCGCTGCCTCTTCCGCTGTCATGAATTTCTCATCATACAATTTCCCCCAAGTCATTCATAGCCTCCTCTTTTATGTTTATTTTGGAACGCTGTTCTATTTTTATGCCTTAATCATATACGAATCCGCCTGAACTGTCAAGCTCAAATTTCTTTTTTCAGGCAATTTTCATTCCATCCGATGTTATACGGCAGCAAAAAAGAGATACTTTGTATTCTAAAACATACACAAAGTATCTCACTTTTGATGATTCAAACCTTATATTCCATCTGTAATTTAAAAATTTGCAGATATCTTTTTAGCCACTGTACATACTGTTGCAATCCGTTCGGTTAAATCCCCGGCCAAAATCCGACTCGTCGGTCCACTCAAAGAAATAGCTGCTATGGCATGACCGCTATGATCCAGAATAGGGGCTCCAATACATGTCAATCCAATTTCCAGTTCTTCCCTATCAATGGCATAGCCTTTTTCACGGACACGTTCCAGTTCTTCCTCCAATTGCTTAACAGAACTGATGGTATAAATTGTATGTACCGTCAAAGGATGCTTCTCATAAACACTCAAATCCACATCGTTTCCAAATGCCAGTAAACATTTGCCGATAGATGAACAATGGCACTCGCTGCTGGAACCCACCGGCGGATTCGCTTTTAAGACCTGATTTGGATTATCTGCCTTGTATATAATCACGCTCTTATAAATATCATTCTGATTGCGTTCCAAAACAGAAACATTAATCACCTCGTGATATGCCTCATAAAGTTCCGATACATAAGGCGCCACAATCTCCCGCAGTCCCATTCTGTTTTCTACGCTTTTCCCCAACGTAAAAAGCCGATTTCCCAACCAGTACTTCTCTGTCTCCGGATTCTTCTTCACAAATCCTCTTGCTTCCAGGGTTGTCAATGTACGGAACACTGTACTTTTATAGACCCCCAGGTCATTGGCAATCTGGGTAATGCTTGTCTCTTTCCCCTCGTTGTACAGATAGATTAAAAACTCAAGTGCTCTGTCAACGGACTGAATAATATCTGATGCCATTCTGCTCTATTTCCTCCCTCCATGTTTTTGTATAAAAATTGCACAATAATTCATGCTTTTATTGTAATAATGGTAAATCGAATTGTCAAGTCCGTCAATTTTTATAAAATGATTAAAATTATATATTTTAGTATTGACAATTCCGTCTATTATCGTTATTCTAATTTTAGAACGCTGTTCCATTTTCATCAACCAATGTTTAAATGGATTGGAGGAACCAATTATGAAAGTGGAAATCAAAAGGGAAAGATGCAAAGAATGCGGTCTTTGCATATACCATTGTCCAAAGAAAGCCATCAGCAAATCTGACAGTCTGAATGCAAATGGCTATTACCCGGTTCAAATTGACGACGCACTGTGTATTGGCTGCGGTGTCTGTTATACTACCTGTCCCGATGGTGTATTCCATGTACTGGGCTGATATGAAAGGAGTGTGCTAATTCATGGCAGAAATGATGAAAGGCAATGAGGCAATCGCTGAAGCTGCAGTTCGTGCCGGTGCACGATTCTATGCAGGTTATCCGATTACACCATCCAGTGAGATTATGGAATATTTATCATGGAGAATGAACGAAGTCGGCGGCGCTTTTGTTCAGGCAGAAAGTGAGCTGGCCGGTATCAACATGGTTATTGGCGCTTCTTCCTGTGGTGTGCGCGCATTAACCGCATCTTCCGGACCAGGTATCTCTTTAAAGCAGGAAGGTATCTCAACTTTATGTGATGAAGGTCTTCCGGCAGTTGTTATTACACAGGTACGATACGGCAACGGCCTCGGAACACTTTTTACATCCCAGTGTGATTACAACAGAGAAACCCGCGGCGGCGGTCAGGGTGATTATCGATGCATTGTGTTATGCCCATCTTCTATTCAGGAATTTGTTGACTTAATGCTTCCGGCCTATGAACTAGCTGAAAAATACAGAATTGTGACAGTAATGATGGGTGAAGGTACACTGGGTCAGATGATGGAACCTGTTGAACTTCCTGATTTCGTGGAAGTAAAGCGAACCCCTTGGGCTTTAAATGGTCATTATACATATAAAAAGATTGGTATTTTTGAAAGAGATTCCATGGCTGAAGCTGTAGAATTACGAGCAAAATACGCTGAGATTAAAGAAAACGAGCAGCGCTGGCAGGAAGAAAGTATTGCCGATGCCGATTATGTTTTCGTTGCTTACGGTGTGCCGGGCAGAGCAACCCTGGGTGCAGTTCGTGAACTGAGGGCGGCCGGTGAAAAAGTTGGTCTGATTCGTCCAATTACTGCATGGCCATATCCTGATAAGGCTTTTGCCAACATTAATCCGAACGTCAAAGGTATTATTACCGTTGAAGAAAATGCAACCGGTCAGATGATTGACGATGCAGCTCTGGCCATTAAGAAAACCCATAAGGACCGTAATATTCCGGCCTATGCTTTAACTTATGTTTATAATACACCGCCTATTAATCGTATCAAAGAAGATTATTTTAAGGTAAAAAGCGGCGAAATCAAGGAGGTGTACTAATATGGCTAATACGCGCGAAAGAAAAGTACCTGCTCTGGTCGATAAACCTATGGACTTCTGTCCGGGCTGCGGCCATGGCATTGTCAGCAGATTAATCATGGAATGTCTTGAAGAACTGGAACAGTTAGATAATATTATTTTCCCAATTGGTGTCGGATGTTCATCCAACCTTGGTGCAGGTCTCGAATGTGACCGTCTTCACTGCTGTCACGGCAGAGCAGGCGCTGTTGCTACAGGTATGAAACGTGTTAACCCTGACACTTTGATTGTATCCTATCAGGGCGATGGTGATGCTTACAATATTGGTATCGCTGAAACATTTAATGCTGCTTATCGTGGCGAGAACATTACTGTTATCGTCATTAACAATACAAACTTCGGTATGACCGGCGGTCAGATGTCTCTGACTACTATGGAAGGTCAAAAAACAGCCACCTCTGTTTATGGCCGTGACTGTTCCGTTACAGGATACCCTATCCGTTTCCCTGAAATGGTTGCACGGGAGTTTCCTAATGCAGCTTATGCTGCCCGCGGAACAGTTACTACACCGGCCAATATTAATAAATTAAAAGGATACATCAAAAATGCTCTGCAGGCTCAATTGAATCATGAAGGCTACTCTGTTGTTGAAGTACTGTCTCCATGTCCGATCAACTGGGGGCTGACACCGGTTAATGCTATGAAACGTATTGAAGATGAATTAATTCCTTATTATCCAATAGGCGAATTCAAAAAGAGAGAGGAGGCCAAATAAATGAAAGAAATTATATTTGCAGGCTCCGGCGGCCAGGGTGTCCTTACTTCCGGCCTGATTATCTCTGATATTGCAGCCAGTGAAGGCATTCATGTAACATGGGTTCCATCTTACGGCTCAGCCATGCGTGGCGGCACAGCCAACTGTACAGTCAAATACAGCAATGACGGTTACATTTATAACCCATCACCCGAAACACCTGACCTGCTGCTGGCCATGAATGAGCCTTCCCTTATCAAATTTCTCCCAACGGTTGCTCCAGGTGGTACGGTTCTCATTGGTGATACAGTCGAAATTCCTGAGGATGCCAGACAGGATGTCACATACATTAAAGTCAACTGCACTGAAATTGCAACCTCTCTTGGCAACGCCAAAGGCGCCAATATCGTCATGACCGGTGCTATCATCAAACTTATGGGGGATTTTACCCACGATGCTGCAGTTGATGCTATGAACCATATGTTTGCCAAAAAAGGCAAATCCAAATTCAACGAGTCTAATGCCAGGGCTTTTAATGCTGGATTCAATGCCGTATAACTTTAATTTTTGATAAATTTTCCTTTCTACTTAACAAAAAAAGAAGCATAGTCTCTATACCACAGAGGCCATGCTTCTTCTTTTCTATATTTCATGGAAATTATTTTTCATTTAGGAATTCTTATATAAAATTCATTTCCAAGCACTTCATATCTTAGTAATCAAACTGTCTGTAATATCTTCTGATCTCCATTGGGTGGCAGTTGATCTTCTCGATATGCGCATCGATTCTCTGAGTAACTGCATGGCTGATCAGATGGCTGATGCTGCCGCGGTATTTCTCGCTGATACCCTTGATCGGATAATCTTTTGTATCAATAATTGTGTAGTTAGCGCATACCTTTGGCAGGAATGCTGCAACTCTTTCGCTGAGTCTTCTCTGGGAATCTTCACCGACAAATACAGTTACAGGTGTATCCTTGTCGATAACTTCCAGCATACCATGGAAGAATTCTGCACTGTGGATAGACTTTGTACGCAGCCAATGCTGTTCTTCCCAATAACACATTGCATAAGAATATGTAGAACCATACTGATTGCCGGCGCCTACAAAGTAATGCAGTTTGTCATTGCAGTGCTTTTCTGCGTAAGCAGCACCAAATGCATCTGCAGCTTTCTCTACATCTACAAGACCCTGAGCCAGATGTGCATCCATTTCTGCATAATATTCATCGTAATCTTCAAACTCGCCTGCATTCTTCATGAAACGGTCTGCAACCATGAAGAACTTCAGCTGTTCATTGGCCGGATAGGAAATCACATAATCTACCATCTTCGCCAGTTCAGCTTCTGCCTTATCAATGAAACCAAATACTTTGGCACCGTCAGCCTGTGCTTTCTTCACACCTTCAACCATCTCAATCGTGCTTCCTGTAACAGAAGACAGAATCACAATTGTGCCTTTGCCGACACGCTTGTTGCCTGTTGTCACATACTCAGCTGCGTTCTCTGAGAAAAGTTCAATAGCAGATTTTTCCTTCATATGCACTTCAGCCTGCAGAGCGGAAGCCCATGTACCGCCAATGCCAAGCCAGCAGATATTCTTGTATCCTTCAGCACAGATACCATCAACGATTTCTTCAATACGACCGCGAAGAGCCAGAGCACCATTGACGCTGTCCAGCTGCTTCTGTTCATCAAATTTCAGCATAATCTTTATCTCCATTTCTTAAATACTGTCAAAAAATTAACCTATCTCATCATACATCAGTTAAGTCCTTGTTGCAAGCTTTTTCATCAGGAAATTGCGGAAAGTATATGTCATTTATCATTTCTTTTCAGGCTTGTGCCATTCATCGAAAACAGCTTCTACCTGTGCAATGAGCTGTTCTTCATTCGGAACCACGTTGTCACGCATTAAATAACGCTTCTATAGCTTTCATTTAATATTAATACGTGTCAAACCCTCCAACTCTACCTTTCCCTACAAATCGAACGACAATCAATATACCATAAAATTTTTCTATTGCATTTAATAAAATGTTATATTATAATTAATGAAGGGAAACGGGTTTCTGACCATCTGACGATCTCGTCCAAGATGGGTATCTCGTTTCTTTTTTTATGTTCTGTATATCATACAAATATAACTTCTCATCAGATGAATATCTTACAATTAACACTGCCTGATAAACATTATATTCCAAAATGTCTCCTTTCTCATTCACTACTGGTAAAGCAAATCGTGTATTATAACGAAACCATCCTTAAATTAGATATAGACACTAAAGAGAAATTATTAAAAACCTTAGAAATATGGACAAAATAATGGGAAGTTCTTTCTCGTTTTTATAATGCAGATTCTTATAATGTATTGGTGCTGGTGGATGTTATCAGCAACAAGTACTGTTACAAGCTGTGTAATTCCTGCAAGAAGTAAATCGGCATGAAGCGTTTTCTCATTCTGGGTTTTAAAATGCCGTATCTATGCGGATTGTGGCGTTTCGCAAACGCCTAAGAAAAAAATAAAACGAAAGGAGCTTATTCCAGCGTAGAGATAAGCTTCTTTCGTTTTCTGTTATTCATTCAGTGGACCGCACTCCACTTCAATCAGAAGAACGGTCCACTCTATCATCAAATCGGCTTATTCACCAACTTTAAGTTTCTGATAGTAATCGTTGTAGATTGTCAGCACATCGCCAACATCTTCCTGGAAGAATACATTTTCTTTGTAAGAGAAGTCTCTTGCAGGGTCGTTCTTGTAATCATCAGATGCTGCTGCAACGGCTGCATCGTTCGGACAGGAGTATGGGAACTCTTCAAGGTTCTTAGCCATAACTTCAGCTGTGCAGATGTAGTTCAGGAATTTTTCTGCAAGATCTACATGTTTTGCGCCCTTAGGCATAACAAAGAGGTCAATACCAAGCTGGATCGGATCGCTTGTGAAATCAGCAACTTTGATTGTGTTCTTTTCTTTCATAGCCCATGAAGCATTACCATCGTATGTAACAGCAACATTCGCTGTGCCATTTGTCAGGTTCTGTTCTGCATTACCATAAGCAACAACGTTTGCGTTGAACTTCTGCAGCCACTCGTAAGCTTCTGCGATTTCACTCTCATTTGTGGAGTTAGGATCATAACCAAGGGCAACAAGTGCGATTGGGAACAGATTTCTTGCGCCATCAATTGTAGAAATCTTCAGACCGGACTGAAGCAGATCATTGTAGCTGTGGATTTCAACAGGGCATGTTTCTGAATCATATACAACATAGATGTAGTTCATCAGATAAGGTACACAGTAACCCTTGGATACCCAGTATGTATCGCTGATGTTGGATGAATTCGGAATGTTGTCCAGATTCAGTTCTTCAACATAACCGCCTGCAATCAGGGATTTCATGTAAGCATCACATGTCATGATCAGGTCATATTCATCACCGCCGCCTGCTGTCAGTTTGTTGATGGCATCGGCATTATCACTCATGTAAGAAAGATTCACCTTACAGTTGTTCTCCGTCTCAAAGTTCTTGATCAGATCATCAGAAATATACTGCTGCCACATATAAATGTTCAGCTCAGAGCTTGCATTACCTTCCTGAGCAGCTGCCTGTGTTTCACCGGCTTCTGTTGAAGCATTCGCAGTTTCGGATGCTGCTGCGGATTCTGTTTTGTTGGCATTGCTGCTGCCACATGCTGCCATTGATAAAACCATGGCACCGGCAAGGACAGTTGCCAGTAATCTCTTTTTCATAATGAAAACCTCCTTATTTTACCCTTTTATGAAGGGCCCCTTGAATAATATTATTCAAAATCATCGCTGCTACGATGATAAGAACCATAATTGTCGCCAATGCATTAACATCCGGCGTTACACCTGTCTTGTTCATAGAAAGGATCAGGACAGGCAATGTGGACTGTTTGGCACCTGCCAGCATATTACTCATGACAACGTCATCAAATGACATTGTAAAGGACAGGAATGCCGCACTCATGACACCCGGGAAAATATTCGGCAGGGTCACACGAAGCAGGGTCTGTACCCGGTTGGCACCAAGATCCATGCTGGCCTCTTCCAAAGTCTCGTTATCGCCGCTGATACGTCCTTTGATGGTGACGATGGCATATGGAATGCAGAATGTGCAGTGACCGATCAGAATGGTTCCCATTCCCATAGACACGCCGACTTTCAGGAAAATAATCAGCAATGCCACCGCCAGAACAATTTCCGGCACGATGATTGGAATATACAGCATATTGTCGATGAATTTCTTCATCTTGAATTCATAACGCTTCAGACCAAGGGCACCGATGGTACCGATAAATACGGAAATCAGTGTGCTCAGTACAGCGATGATCAAACTGTAGATCAAACTGTCCACCAATGTAGAATTGGTAAAGAGCTTGGCATACCACTGTGTGGTAAAACCATTCCAGTAATAGTTATACTTCTGGTCATTAAAAGAGAAAACCATCATAACCGCCACTGGAATATACAAAAGGGCATACACCAGAAATGCATACACATTGCTGATAATGTTCAGTCTTTTTCTTTTCTTGGCAATTTTCGACATTATACTACCTCCATATCTTCAATCTTCGCAAATCTTGTATAAATGAAGATAAGCAGCATAGTAATAACGATCAGCAGTACAGACAGTGCTGCACCCAGCGGCCAGTTTCGGATGGCACCGAACTGGTTCTTGATAATATTACCAATGTATAAGATCTTGCCGCCGCCCAACATATCAGTAACGGTGTAAATACCCAGACTCGGGATAAATACAAGGATGATTGCTGAAAAAATACCCGGAAATGTGATTGGCAGCGTCACACGCATGAATGTAGTGGCTGCACTGGCACCCAGGTCTGCGGATGCCTCAATCAGAGACTTGTCCAGCTTCTCAATGGTACTGTAAAGCGGAAGCACCGCAAATGGCAGCATGTTGGTAATCAGACCGATCAGCACCAGCCCATCTGTATAAATAAATGTAATCGGTTCCTTGACAATGCCTGTTCCCACAAGGAAATTGTTGATCGGACCGCTTGTCTGGAACAAAAGCAGCCAGCTGTTCAAACGCATCAATGAATTCGTCCAGAACGGGATCATGATCAGCGTGATCAGCTTCGCAGCTGTATCCTTCGGCTTATGGGCAATAATATAAGCCAGCGGATATCCCAACAGCAGACAGAGAATCGTCGTGATTGCTGCTGCTTTCAGAGACTTCAAAATAACCTTGAAATATGTAGGATCAAGAATCGTTTTGTAGCTTTCTGTCGAAAACTTATAAACGACATCACCGAATACACCTCTGGACATAAAACTGATATAAATAATATACAGCATCGGAATGGTCACGAACAAAATCATCCAGACAGATACCGGGCCTGCCATGGCCAATGCCGGAAGCATATTCTTCTTTTTCTTATTGTTCATCAGACCGCCCCCTACATACTCTTCTTGATGGCAACGGCCTTCTCAGGTCTCCAGTAAACATAAACCTGATTGCCTTCTGCAATATCTGTATCCTGCTCAAAACGAGAATACTTAATCTCCTGACCATTCTTAATATCGAGGGCTGTCTTGACAACCGTTCCCTGATAAATAAAATCCTTCACAGTGCCAGGCAGATCAAATCCTTCAACAGGCGTCTTGCTCACATCCATATATTCCGGACGGATAGCCACATGCATCTCCTCGCCAACTTCAAAATCAGCCCCGCATACCTGCATCATACCAGCCTCTGTCTGAACAGTCAGCACATTGTCTTTCTTGTCTGTCACCTTACCATCAAAAATATTGGATTCACCTATAAATCCCGCTACAAACTTTGTCTTCGGATGCTCATAAATCTCCATCGGTACATCTAACTGTTCCAGAACGCCATCATGCATAACAGCAATCCGATCACTCATGGTCAATGCCTCTTCCTGATCATGGGTTACATAGATAAATGTAATTCCCAGTTTCTTCTGAAGACGCTTCAATTCAATCTGCATCTGCTTACGCAGCTTCAAGTCAAGCGCACCCAAAGGTTCATCCAGAAGCAGTACCTTCGGTCTGTTGACCAGGGCCCTTGCAATCGCCACTCGCTGTTTCTGACCGCCGGAAAGCTCATCCGGCTTACGCTTCTCAAACCCTTCCAGCTGAACAAGTCTCAGCATCTCCATGACTCTCTCCTGAATCTCAGGCTTTGGTACTTTCTTGATCGTCAGTCCGTATGCTACATTATTAAAAACCGTCATATGTGGGAATAATGCATAATTCTGGAAAACAGTATTGACGTTTCTCTGAAACGGCTCCTTGTCTTCGATACGTTCGCCTTCGACCTTGATTACACCGGCTGATGCTTCCTCAAAACCTGCGATCATACGCAGTGTTGTTGTCTTTCCGCATCCCGATGGCCCTAAAAGTGTCAGAAACTCACCTTCAGCTATCTCAAGGTTCATTTTCTTAACAACCAGATTGGACCCGAATCTTTTCTCGACTCCCTCGAGAGAAATAATCGGATTGTTCATAATTTTCTCCACCTCATTTAATTATTTCAAATCGACCGTCCAAACCCTGCTTCTAAATGCTTCACAGCGCTATGAACAGTTACATTTTAAGCACGGATTACCGCTTTAATACGATGTAACGACTCTACTCTTTAGTGTAGCAATTTTTTGGCCAAAGTGCAACATAATTTAAAATTAAATTGCCATATCCTGTCAAAAATTGCCATATAGATTTTTGACAATTCACCTATCACGCAATGATTATTCAGAAACTATCTACATCGTGTTTATTGGTATTTCTTTCCTGAGAATTCTATTACTCTTTTTGCCAGAATTTCCATCGGGTCAATATACCAGTCTGACAGTTTTTCATCACTCTTAATCACAGAAAGCTCTGTACAGGCCAGCAACACACGGCTGCATCCGGCTTCCAGACAGGCATCTTCTATTTTCTGCCAGCTTGCCTTGTCACATGGCAGCCCTTTTTTAATACGATCATAAATCTGGTACATAACTTCTTTCTGAATATCTGCATCCGGTACCCAGGGAATCAAATCTTCAGCCTCCAATGCACGCTGGTACAATCCTGCCTTCACTGTTCCATCCGTTGCCAGTACCGCAACGACACTGCCCGGATGAAGACTGGCCACCTCTTTGGCCGATTCCCTGATCATGGATATAAAAGGGATTCTCAGTTCATGTTCAATCATATCCATAAAGAAATGTGCGGTATTGCATGTCACAACCACCGCCGTACAGCCATATTCCTCCAGAAACTTCGCATCCTCCATCAGTCTGTTATAAGGTGCATCATATTCACCATCCAGAATAGCCCCTGTTCTGTCCGGCATCGTCACATCACTTAAAATAAGCAGCGGCACATGATCCTGATCACATTCTGCCGCCGTATGTTCTGTTATCATTTTATAAAAAAGCTGTGAGGCCAGCGGCCCCATTCCGCCAATTACTCCTATTGCATCTTTCAATTCATGTCCTCCTCTCGAACATTCTGAACAATATCATCATTATATTCTAACTACAAAAAAATAGCAATAAAATCAGTTGATGTATTTTGTTCTGCCATGGTATAATACCTGTGAAACAGCCTGAAATTTTAATTATTGATGGTTCTGAAGCCACAGCCTTCAGAAGAAAGGACTGAACATGAGCGATTTTGATGAAACTCTCAACGAAGAAGAACTGAATATTATTACACTGACCGATGAAGACGGCACAGACAAGGATTTTGAATTTCTGGATTTAATTGACTTAGATGATAAGGAATATGTTGTTCTTCTTCCGGTTGAAAGCGAAGATGAAGATGCAGACGGTGAAGTAATCATTCTCGAAGTGCATCCTCTGGATGAAGAAAACGAAGAATACCTCAGCATTGAGGATGCCGATGTATTAAATACCGTATTTGAAGTATTTAAGGAAAGATTTAAAGACGATTTTAATTTTGTCGATTAATTTATATGAAAGCAACAGGGAGACTGTGATTCCACCGCTGAATCACAGTCTCCCTGTTATTTTATTTATAGCTTCAATTATCTAGTACCATTATAAAACGAAACGATGGGAATGTCAAAATATCCTTCAAAAACATATTCCGCCGGCCCCTCCATCAGCATCCGCCCATCGGCAAGATAAGCTGTGATCAATGTGCCTCCGGGCTGCCTGACCTCCACATTTTCATCATATCTGCAATATCCCTGCCATACGGCCGCCGCTGTCACGGCACAGGCGCCGGTGCCGCAGGCCATGGTTTCTCCAGATCCACGCTCAACGACTCTCATTTTGATGTATTTTTCTCCGGTGACGGCTATTTTTTCAACAGCTGCGGCTTCAACATTGACGCCGTCTTCATTGCCGGGCAAGGTATAGATCAATTCCGCTGCCTTCTTCAGTGGAAATGCTTCGACATTTTCCACAAAGAAAATACAATGGCGGTTGCCCGCCGATACATACTGCACCGGAAAACTGCCGCCTGTAAAATCTTTCCATTCTTCCTTCGCTTTTAACGGTACTCTCTGCTCCCCAAGGTTAGCCATTACCCCCATGTCCACCCGAACGGATGTTACATGCTCTCCTCCATCCGTTTTTCTGATACAAACGGACTTTATGCCGCTGTCAGTCTGCACCTGAAAAGACTGATTCGTGCTGATGCCATGATCATAGGCATAGCGCGCCGCACACCGGATACCATTACCGCACATGGCCCCCCTTGAACCGTCAGCATTGTACATTTCCATCCGGAAAACAGCTTCTTCTGAAGGCTGAATAAAAATTAAGCCGTCGGCACCGATTCCCGTATGCCTTCGGCTCATCGCAATCGCCAGCTGTCCTTTTTGCTCCGACGACCATGCTGCTGGCTTTGTCATCCGACTGTCAAAGCCGTCCATATAAATATAGTCATTGCCCAATCCATGCATTTTTGTGAAGAAAAGGCGCATATTTTCACCCTTTTTCATTATTCTATGCATGCTGCGGCAATTGGTTCTAATGTTTATTTCTTTTTCTTCGCATAAATAAACATGCCAATTAAAATAATCACTACCACAAGGGCAATGACACCAAACTTCGGCAGCATTTCGCTCATTGAACCTGCTTCCTTGGATACAGCTGTTGCAGCTGTCAAAATATAATTCATTATCTTCACTCCTCCTTGATTCCTTCATCCTGGTTAATCGTTAAATATAGCTATCACAAAATTCCTCCGCCGAGGCTGCCATAAACCGCTCCAATGATCCAAGTTCAAAGACCTGTATTCTCTTCTCGTCGCCAACATGGCATTCCTTCTTCAAATGATCCAGTTCTCTGCAGATCATCTGCATATCCTGCAGGTTAACTTCCTCCGGCGGCGACATCGGAATGCTTTGCCATTTTGGTACTCTGAGGTGATATTTATGAATAAAGTAACCGTTGAGTTTTGTGTAATCTCCATAATAATAATCAATGGAGAAAAACTGACTCACCGGCACGCACTTCTGAAGCCGTTTGATCTCCACTTCCGCGATATGGGCTTTCCTATATTCCGGTTCCCCGGTACAGCCATAAAAGGCCATGACTGTCGGCCAGTACTCCGTCACATAACGGGTATCCAGATGCAAATGCGCCAGATAGCCAAGCATCACCGGTTCATTCAGCCGCTGTTTGTATTTATCTGTAAAACGGGCCAAATCCGGTCCCAGTGCCAGACATTCCAGCTTATCCGGATCCCAAAAATGCGAAAAACGTTTCTCTCCCTTTAATCTGGTATCCGGAAGCAGGGTACCCGTAAGAAAGGCCTGCTCAAAGGCATCATCAACCGCTCTTGCCTTGCGTATATTCTCCAATATCAATTCTGCCTCTGCCAGATGAATCACATACCCAGGCATAATGTCACCTCCGTTTTCGCAATCTGCCAGCCATCACCGTTAAAAACTTCTTTCTCTCTGCCTGTCCCGCCCTTCAAAGTGCAGGACATCACGTATCTAGTATACCATTTTCAGCCTACCTGACACAAGCCTAAAACACAGCGAAATGTTTGTCACCTTTTCACCTATGTTACAACTTTTACATAACTATGTTACACATTTTGACTTTATTTGTCACGAAACCTGTGCTATAATTCAATCATACAAAAGATAAAACTTCTACAAAGCACAAAAGATAAAGCACTTTGCAGTTACCATGAGAGAATCCCTTTATCCTCTTTAGAACACGAAAGACAAAGACTTCTCATAAAACACAAAAGATCTCACTCCTGATGATCCATTGCAAACCACAAAAGATACATTGCAAGCTGCAAATGATTCATTGTCAAACACAAAAGATGAATTACCAAAGACAACTGCTTTATCAAACTACCAAAGACAAATTTTTACATGCACAAAAGACAAACACCATGGCGCTTCCAACCGTCATGGTGTTTATCTTTTGTAACTTTAAGGCTCGTCAGTGAGTCTCCGTCTATCATTCAGCTCTGCTGCACAATTCCCCTATCATCCGAATTCCTGTGCCGCTTTATAAAGCTCTGTTGAAGTCATCCATCACATCCATTGTACCCACAACCTTCTGCTTGGACAATGGCCGCTTGATCAGGAACCAGGCCAGACCGCCCAGGAAGAAAATAAGCTGGAACCAGGATTCTGCCAGATTATCCGGCGAGAAGGCAATCTGAATGACTGCCGGCCATTGCTTCAGCACTTCCCCGATGGTCAGCTCATAGTACTGTGCAATGAGATAGACCATTTCACAAAACAGATACAATACCATCGACAGAATACTACAAAGGGTAACTGTCACCATACCGGTCCTTCCGTAAGGCCCATGGAACAGCTTGTATCCGCCTAACGCTGCGAACGTTGCCAGGACAAAGAACCAACCATAAGATCTTTCTGCAAAGATGCCGATTGCCAGTGCAATCGCCATAAAGAGCACTGCACCTGCGAGAGCACCGATGATTCCCATTGCCAGATTGCCCTGACCGGACAACACAACATCCCTCGTCCTGTCTGTATGATACTGATGACACCGCACATGGACTCGCCTGTATTGATCATTATAAATGGCTGCCATATCACATTCGCCCTGTCCGCAGTAAGGACACTTGTCTTCCTCAACATAAGGCGCTGCATACTGTTTGATGATCTCGCGGATCGCACCATACTGCTCCACCACACGGTTCGGCTGTGACAATACTGTGGTTATACGGCTTGTTTTCTTATCAAATCCGCACTTAACCCCTTTGACTGCCTTCATCTGCTCATTGAAGATCTCATGTTTCGCCTCATATACCCTCTCCGGCATATAGGCACTCACCTGAACATAATACCTGTCCTCTTTCAATGTCACCGGACAGCCGTCAATCACTTCCGCTGCAATACCGCCGCTCCATGTCAGCCCATAAGCTTCTGACAAAAGTTTGAATATCTTTGCCTGACTCATAACATTACCCCCAGATATTTTATTATTAGTCACTGACTGTCCATTCATTATACCAAGTTCCCAAATGCACTGCAACCTTCCATTACTTATCCAGGCCAAAAAGCGCTGCACCCAAGGCTCCCACAATCTCCGGTTCCTTGCAGATAAAGAGTTTGCTGCCAAGCTTTTCCTCCACCGCTTTGACAACACCGGGATTTTTAGCAACACCGCCCGTCATCATAAATGTCTCATTTAATCCGACACGTTTCAGCAGGGAATAGGATTTATTGGCGATGGCTTTATGCAGGCCATGGGCGATATCCGCTTTTTCCTTATTTAAAGCAATCAGAGAGATAACTTCCGATTCCGCAAAAACAGAACACATGCTGCTGATATCAATGTCTTCTTTCCATTTCAGGGATTCCGGACCCATTTCACTGATATCCATTTCCAGGGTTCTTGCCATCATCTCAAGGAAACGGCCTGTGCCGGCAGCGCATTTATCATTCATAACAAAATCCACCACTTCGCCGTTTTCATTCAAACGAATGGCCTTGCTGTCCTGGCCGCCGATGTCGAGAATTGTCCGCACATCCGGATTAAAATAATGTGCGCCCCGTCCGTGACAGCTGATTTCTGTCACATTTTCATCTGCAAAAGGAATACTGACGCGGCCATAACCGGTGGACACAATCAGAGAAATATCTTCCCGCTTTAATCCGGCTCTCTCAAGAACTTCCGCCAAAATTCTCTCCGCGCTCTCGCCGCTTTTCGCCCCGGTACGAACAACATCAAAAGCCACGATTTCTTTATTTTCATTCAAAATAACAGCATTGGTTGAAGTCGAACCGCTGTCAATACCAAGTACATACATTTTTCCATCCTCCGCTTTTTTCAGACTCTTTTTGCCAATTGAGGCACCCTTCGCAATTTTCAGAGATTCAATAAAGGCCTCCACTCGGGTTCTGATCTGGCCTTCACACTGTTTGGTGGCATCCGTTTCCACCATCAGAAGCGGGATATCCAGCCGCTGCTTCAGATTCGTGTATTCATAGGCATAATTGTCGCAAAACTGCACTGTATGATAAAGAATACCGTCCAGACGATCCTTGAAGCCTTCCATATAATTCTCTCTGTTGACCGCCTTTACCATACGAAGACAAGGCACCTGATTTAACAACTGCCATGCATAAGCCTGCAGCAGATTGTCCGGTTCTACATGAAATTCCCGCTTAAGACCTGTACAGGTCATATCAAACAAAATATCCACGCCTCTGTTTTCCAACAGATCAATAATGCCCTTACTGCACCTGGCCCCCATCAGACCGATATGCACGGAAGCCTTATTTTTCGGTGCGGTTCGAAGGTTCTGCCCTGCCTCACGGCGTTCCAGCAATTGCTTTAACACTGTCTCATCAAAAGTTTTCCCCGAAAAAGCTTCATAGGCATGCACCATATCCAGAATATTTTTGCGGTACATCTCTGTAGAAAAATCATTTACTTTTCTCGGCACGTCCAACAGATACAGGAATTTATCCGGACACTGCTGTTTCAGCACATCGTACAGACGTCGGATACTGTCACAGCATGTGGTGAGTACAACCCCTTCATAATCTCCGGCCAGCACATCCTCCAGCACTGACTTGGTAAATGAGCAGATATTGGGATGCATCAATGTATCTGCCTGGTTGAAATTTGTCACTTCCGGCTGAATTCGTCCGATTTCGACACCCATGGCCTCAAAAACTTCCACCGGCGTATATTTACATACATATCCAATCATCAGTCCTTGTCCTCCTCAATATTATCAATCAGTTCCAGAAATGCCTGCAGACGTGTCTTGATCTGTCCGTCATGACTGTTTCTTCGATCCAGGGCATCCCCGTCAAGAATCAGCATCGGCACATTTTCCTCCCGCATGGCTTCCTTTAAAAGCATGACACCGCCGGAGGACTGCTTGCAGCCCCAGTGACAAAAATGAATCACCGCATCTGACTGAAATTCTTTGACAAGATGACGTATCATTTCAACCTTTCTCTCATACGGGCCATTATAAATATTCAGAATCATCTTTTTTGCCAGTGCTTCCAGAGGATGTGCCTCATCCAACGGTTCCATGTAGTCCAGATTCAGATCACAGGCCTGAATGTAGTATTTCTCCTGATAATTCATATATTGCTGTAAAGTTTCCTGATAGTAAGGCATCAGATGTACCCACAAAATACCCTTTCCATTAAATTCCGGATAAGTTTTGACATCTTCTGCCAGACATTTAAAGAAATCCAAAGTTTCCCGGGTACCAATATTCAAATGTGAGGCAAACAGCATATACAGATCCAATGTCATGGTATTTGGATAATATCTGTGCTTCTGTTCTTTCAAAAAGGCTTTGTAATATTCTTTTGATTCATTTTCACGTTGAATTGCTGCCTTCAGCTCATTCATATCCAGCTTCTGCCCGGTTTTTGTCTCCAGCAATTCAATCAGCTCCTGAAGCTGTCCCACCACATAACGCTCCGCTTCCGGCGAGTAAGTATTCGGAATATCCAGCACATAGCTTTCCACCTGATGTTTCTGCTCCATATGCCGAAATGTGTTGATATTGCCGTCGCAGATCATGGAAGTGGTCACTGACATAGCCGCCTTCGGCAAAACCCCGGAATCCACGCCGCCGATAAAATTCTTGTGATAGGAACAAAGTGTTGAGGCGATGCCCTCATTCTGTGCATAATCAATCAGATAATCCTCTATTTTAAAGCCGGACATAAATGAAGACAGACATTCCATGGACACACACTGCAGACCAAAGCACTGCATAATCTCCACCGGGGCAAAAATATTCGTCCAACAGGATTTCTCCGGATGATCCAGGGCCTTTAACACACTTTCCATTGCCAAATGGGTCAGCATCCGGAAGGCCTTCGGCATCTCTTTATTCGGAAGCAGTTTCGTTCTTGCATTCTCCGCACGCAGTCCCAGACGAATCATGGAGCGCGCACGTTCAGGCTTCACACCTGCTTTATCCTTGATCAATTCGCCATATTTTTTAACGTAATCCATACAAACTCCTTTGATATCCTTTGATATTAAAAGTAAAAATGCTTTTCATATGGTAGCATGTTCACTGAGTAAAGTCAATGGTGCAAAAAGATGCCCATGATTCGCTTTTCCGCAAATCACGGACACCTCTGTCATTTTTCAATATTCCGTTTCACCTATATACTTATGCTGCCTTTTCCTCAATCAATGCCGCAATGGCTTCTTCCAGTGTACCGCCCTCAACTGCCAGCGGAACCCCCGGTGTTGTCATGATGTTGATGCCGCATCCCCTTGTCTGAAGCCACTGACAATCTCTCTCAAGTCTGTCTGCATCCAGCGCCAGGATATCCAGTACCATTCTCACCTTGTTGCCCTCAGTTTCAGTATAATCTTCGAACTCAGCCTGTTTCACTTCAACACTATCACCGGTTGTAACATCCAGCTTCGTACCGCTGTAAACAGGAATCATCTTCACATTCTCGCACTCACCGAGCATTCGTCTGTATTCTTTCTCTGTCTCTCTCAACTCATCTGTCTGTGCTCTGAACTTCTTCAAGGTCTCCATATCATCCAGATTGTTGTATCTGTCATCCTGAGTCCTCTTGTGGATTTCTTCCCTTGCCACCTTCAGGTTGACTTTGATTGCCCTGGCTTTGATCTCATCTCTGTAAAGCTGTTTCAGATATTCCGGCTTCTCAATAAATAAAATGGAGTTGCCATCGATAAATACACTGTCTAATGTGTTCTGTCCTGTTAACATGTTCTGAACTGCTGTATTCTGTAAATTCACTTTAATCATAATCTTACCTCCGCTTTTACTACGATTTATTTTTATTCAGTAGATATTGCATAGAAGTAATGGCCGTTACTTATGTATTTTTTTCTGTACAATCATTATAGCACGATTCAAGAAGGATGGAACACCCAATTTGACCAAATCAGACACGGCCTCCAATGTGTCTATTGTTGACACTGCAATTAACAATGTACGGATATTTATACAATTAATTTCAGGTTTATTATTTCAAAAAATGTTACATAAAGCAGATAAGACACGGTAAAATCAAGGTTTCACCATGTCTTATGCATCATATTATTCCGACAAACTTTTGCCAAGATTGTCTATAAAGTGGACATCTTGTAGGATTTGTAACAAAATCCGCTCAATTTTTTCCAAACACGAAAAAAGCACCGTCCCCGCAGCTCCTATGTCTGCAAAAACAGTGCTTTAAGTGCGCCTTCAGGGGCTCGAACCCTGGACACCCTGATTAAGAGTCAGGTGCTCTACCAACTGAGCTAAAAGCGCTTACCCGTCGTCCGAAGTGATTACCTCAGCGACGCTATTAATCTTACCGCAGAAATCTCTTTTTGTCAACAACTTTTTTAAAGTTTTTTTATTTTTTTCAAATTTTTTTCAGAGTTTCCTTTTTCCTGTTGGCACAGCACCCTTTTCTGACCCCAGCCCGTCCTCTATCATCGCTTTCATCATCTGATAGTTATCTGTTTTTGGTAAAAAATTATTTTTCATCTTGTATTTAGCATATCAAAGCGCATATAATAGAAACAGTATCTTTTGATGGCCAAAGAATCCCAGGCTACATGGCTTTGGCCCTGTATTTTACCGGAGGCGAAACACACATTATGGCGTTACCAGAACACACACGGCAGCCCGCTTCTAATTCCGAGAAAAGTTCCGGAAAGAAAAAGAAGTTTGAATCCAACAACAAATACTTTTCCATATGTACTTATGCAGTTGCAACATTCACAATCTGCCTGATCATTTTCAAGTTCATCAACAACTGGAGAGACATGCAGACCTATACATCTTCGATTTTATCGACATTGTCACCATTTTTGATCGCATTTCTGATTGCTTACTTTATCAACCCGTTGGTGAACAGGATTGACCGGATTCTTTTCAGCCGGACAACCTCTCAGAAGTTTGCAAAGCTGCACAAGTTCCTTTCTCTGCTGCTGGCCTATGTCATTGTCATCGGCTTTATTGCCCTTGTGCTGACATTTGTTATTCCACAGATTGTTGAAAGTATTCTGGAACTGATTCGTCAGTCATCCTCTTTGTATGACACGATCATGACGAATCTGAATCTGTTGAATGAACGTTACCCGAATATTGATTTTGCTTATATCATCGACACCATCAACAATGCGCTGCCGAATGCTATCAATTCGGTCCAGGCAGTGATGACCGACATCGTACCGATGATCTACAATGCCGGTATGTCCATTATCAGCTGGATCATCAATATCATTCTGGCCTTTGTTATTTCGTGTTATCTGATGTCCAGCAAGCATCGGATCATCCACGGTATGAAACGCATTATCTATGCATTATTTGACCAGGAGACCGCCTATAAGGTCATTTTCACAATTAAAGAATGCAACCACATCTTCGGTCAGTATATCATCGGCAAAGCGCTGGATTCGCTGATTATCGGCATTATCTGCTTTGTACTCATGTGCATTCTGCATCTGCAGTACGCACTGCTTATAAGTATCATCGTCGGCATTACCAATATGATCCCGTACTTCGGTCCATTTATCGGAGCTATTCCGGGACTGATCATTTTGTTGATCATCTCTCCGAAACAGGCTTTAATTTTCCTGATTCTTATTTTCCTGCTGCAGCAGTTTGACGGAACCATCCTCGGTCCGAAGATTCTCGGAGATTCCACAGGACTTTCTCCGATCTGGATTATTTTTGCCATCACAGTAGGCGGCGCTACAGGCGGCGTTGTGGGCATGTTCCTGGGTGTTCCGGTTATCGCCGTACTTGTTTATCTGATGAATCATATCTTCGATTATATGCTCTATAAGAAGCACCTGAAGACTGATTTATCTAATGTCATCATTCCGGAGATCAATCCTGATAATGTCTTCATACCGAAAGACTTTGATGCCTCAAAAGCCAATGCCCAAAAAGTGGCTTCTGATGCCTCTGATACCGCATCGGGCAAAGAAGACTTACACTAGAAATGGCGATTGCCTTTTTTCCTTTCAATCAATATACATCAAAAAAACAGGGGCAAAGCCCTGTTTTTTAATGTCTACTTTTTTAATGTCTGTATCGTTGTATCGCCTGATCCAGTCTGTGCATTTCATCTTCTGTCAGCTGCCATTCAAGTCCTGCACAGTTTTCCTCCACCTTCTTCCGGCTCTGAGCCCCCGCAATACATGACGTGATAAAAGGCTGCTGCAATGTCCAGTTCACAGCAATCTGAGCCAACGGAACGCCTCTTTCCGCCGATATGGCATCCATCACTTCCAGCAGTTCCATGACCTTTGAGAAAAGTGGCTCCCTGAAATATGGATAAAAGCGATTTCTATTATCCGTCTCGCCAAATGTTCGCACTTCCCTGTATGTTCCTGTCAGAATACCTCCGCCAAGGGTCCCGTAACTCATAATTCCCATGCCTTGCGCCGCAGCCCATCGGATGACTGCCTCATTATCCCCGTCCAGCATGGAGTACTGCGGCTGATAGGCCTCGATTTCACAATACTTTCCTGCCTCTTCTATCTGTTCTTTTGTAAAATTGGAAACACCAGCATGCAGGATCTTGCCTTCCTTTTTCAACTGAGCCACCGCACCAATGGTTTCCTCCATCGATACATTCGGATCCGGCCAATGCACCAGATACAGATCAATATAATCCGTCTGAAGATTTCTGAGAGACTCCTCACACTGTCTGCGGATCAATGCTTCCGAGCCGCAGCGGATATATTTACCGTCCACATATTTATTGCCGCACTTTGTCGTTAGAATAACATGTTTCCGGGCTCCCAGACAATGCAGTGTCTCGCCGATATATTGCTCCGCTCTTCCTGCATTATACGCCGGTGCTGTATCAATAAAATTAATGCCGCAATCAAGAGCCGCTTTGATCGCATCCATTCTCTCCTCATCTGAGTGTGCATCCCAACCGGCGCCACCGATGCCCCATGTTCCAAGACAGATCTCGGAAACTTCCAGTCCTGTTTTGCCAAACTTCTTATACCGCATGATGTTCCTCCTTCAATGCCTTATCATTTGTTTCCTATTATATCTATATCATGATCGCCATTCGCCGTTCGCGATGAACAAGCATCGCTTGCTCCCGCTCACTAATGCTCATTATATCATGATTCGCACCTGTATCGACTTTTTTCACTCCATATTTTTTATTTTTCTTATTCTGCCCCATTTACTGGTCCATGCCAAAATAGCTGAGCATCCCTTCATAAATACCTCTGGCAAATTCCGACTGCATGGTCTCAAGCTTCCCTGCATCCCCTGCATTGGTCAGATAAGCCAGCTCCACCAGAACCGCCGGCATGTTGGTTCTTCTGAGCACATACAGCGACGGATTTGCCCGAACGCCATTATCTTTGGTTCCCACAATATTAACAACGGCATTTAATATGTGCTGTGCCAGATAATAGGACTGAGTATATTTGCGGTAGACATAGACCTCTGTCCCATTAATAGCAGGATCTGTATTGGCATTAGCATGAATACTGATAAAATAATCTGCCGGCCATGCATTTGCCGCCCGCACCCTTGCCGCCAGACTTGTCGCATTGCTGGTCCCCAGACGTTCTTCCGGGGTATTCCGTGACAGGCGGACTTCAAAACGTTCATCCGCCCGCAAAAGCGCTGCCAGTTCTTTCCCCACCTGATAAGTAATATCCTGCTCTTTCAGCCCAAAGCCCTCCGCACCGGTATTCGGCCCCGAAGGATTATGTCCCTGATCAATAAATATCTTTATGGCCATCTGTTATACCCACCATTCCAAATTCATATATCAGCATATGCATCAGATACTTTCTGTGTGCATTGACATCAGACAGCGTGAATGTTACTCTAAACATTAGGAGATATATTTCAAAGAAAAAGAGGTTTTAACCAATGAGTAATTTTATGTTCAGCCTGCATGCAACACTGCCGGTCTTTCTGGTTATTGTTCTTGGCTGGTTTTTAATGCAGAAAAAGATGTTCAACGAGAATTTTGTTGATATCATCAACAAGTTTGTCTTCAAGGTATCATTGCCCGTCCTGCTGTTCAAAGACATTGCCACCACACCGATCAGAGAGGCTTTCGACCCGAAATTTGTCATTTTCTGTATGATTGGCACCACCATCATGTTTATGGGCATCTGGGCATTGACAAGCATCATTATGAAAGACAAATCCATGGTGGGCGCTTTCACCCAAGCCTCCGCCCGGGGAAGTGCAGCCGTTCTTGGCATTGCCTTTGTCCAGAATATCTATGGCAATTCCGGTATGACACCGCTGATGATCGTTTCTGCCGTACCTCTGTACAATATTTATTCCGTCATCATTCTGACGTTTTGCGCCAACAATCAGGATCACTCAGACAAAGCGGCCACCATCAAACGCGCCTTCAAAAATATCCTGACCAATCCGATCATTCTCGGCATCGCCGCAGGTGTGCCATTTTCTCTGCTGAATATCGAGCTGCCGCCTCTGGTATTAAAAACAGTGACAAATGTTGCCCAGACAGCCACGCCGATGGCACTGCTTGCTGTAGGTGCCGGTTTTGAAGGCCGCAAAGCCATCAAGAAACTGAAACCGACCATAATCGCCACCTTTATCAAACTGGTGGCCTTACCGGCCATCTATTTTCCATTTGCCATCGCCATGGGCTTCCGCGAAAGTGCTCTGGTGGCCATCCTCATTATGGTTGGTTCTCCGACAACGGTTACCTGTTACATCATGGCCAAAAACATGGGCAATGACGGTGTTTTGTCCTCCAGTATCATTGTCATGGCAACTCTGTTGTCCTCCGTCACACTGACTTTCTGGATCTTCCTTTTAAAAAGCATGGGACTGATCTGAATTTGAAAATTTTTCCGTACATAATGAAACGGCCACTGCGCACAATAGATACGTAAACATTGTAATGATTCCTTCACAGCATGGCAAATAATGCCTTTGAAACATTCAATCTGTAATGTTTCGTGTGATATTTTCATTACATGTAATTTTGCACAGGAGGTCACACTATGGACGAATTATCAGTATTGGATTTGCAGAATCTCCGCCATCTCATCGGCGGCTACGAAACCTCTCACAAGAAAATGATGGAATATGCTTCCGGCGCTTCCGATCCTCAGATCAAGCAGTTTTTCCAGAAATCTGCTCAGTCGGCCATGCAGAACAAACAGCAGCTCATGCAGTTTTTCCATTAAAGGAGGTTTTTGAAAATGATCGATGAAAAAACAATGGTTGCCGACACACTGGCCGGCATCAATGGCGAATTAACACGATTTGGTGAAATGATTCCGCAAACAGAAAACAAACAGCTGAAACAGACATTAAAACAGCTTAGAAATGCCTGCGAGACTTCCCAGGAGGAAATCTATCAGCTGGCAAGAGCCCATCAGTATTATGTGCCGGCTGAAAAAGCCAGCACTCAGGAAATCCAGCATGTAAAGAATATTCTGACACAGGGATAATCTAATCTCATCCTGATTATTCCAAATCCTGCCATGCTGTAAAAAAGCTCCGAAACTCAGGTGCGCAGTCATCCAACACCTGTCTTCGGAGCTTTTCTTTTCCTTTCTGTCTGATCTGATTCTTTCTGTCTAATCTGATTCTTTCTGTCTGATCTGACTGTTTTCTCTTTTGAAGCTTAATTTCTTTAAACGCGCTGTAACGGACGTACATCTACGCGATTATCATTCATGGTTGTTGCCGCACCGATATCTGACAGTCTGCCATGGGTCAGTGTATTAAACCCGCTGCCGTTCTGCGTCTGATGGCCGGCATAAATCCCTTCAGATACCGCATTGCCCACGGCCACCCGGTCATCTACCCGGGCTGTAAACTGCACTTCACCCAGCTCATTAAAGGCCATCACCGGCATACCGTCTGTGATCTGCCGTGTAACAGCATCCTCCGGATTCAGCCACAGCGTCATTTCCTTGCGGGACGCCATCAGATGCTCTCTGTCAAGGAATGTAGAGTTAAGACTCCACACACTTGGAGCGGCCACCAGATGCAACGGATAGTCCTGACATTTTCCGCTGTAACCTGCCGTATAATGCGGCATCGGTTCTGCCAGTTTCTCATTGACAATCAGCATTTTGCCGGTTTCAGTGCCAAAGGCCAGATGATCCGAAAATGGCAACGCAATAGAACCGCCCTGTCGGAGCGTTTCCTTCGCCTCATCGGAAGTCTCTGCAATCGCTCTGGTCGGATGACTCAGCAAAATATCCAGCATCTCATCCTCTGACCGGTCAAAATAATCATCCGCATACCCCATTCCTTTTGCCAGAAGGCAGAATGTATCCCAGTTGCTCCTGCATTCTCCCGGTGCATCCACCAGTTTTCGGCCTGTACTCAGGGTACAATACCCATAAGCCCGATAAATATCCGTCTGCTCCACGGAAAATGTAGCCGGCAGTACAATATCCGCATATCTGGCAGTATCTGTCATAAAGCGTTCATGCACAACGGTAAATAAATCTTCCCGTTCAAGTCCTCGGATAATCAGCTGCTGATCACTGACTGTATCGGCAGGATTGCATCCATACACATAAAATCCCCGAACTGCCTCTTTTCCTTCCATGGCAAGGGCCAGCCCGATCTGATTGATATTGATCTTTCTTGCCGGCTTCTTTCGGAAATCCGGACGGGTGATCAACGATTTATTCACATAATCCGTATCAATCGGCGTACAGCCACATAATCCGCCGCCAGGATGCTGCCATGCCCCGGTCAGCGCGGATAAAATCGTAATCAGACGCACCGTCATACCGCCATTGCCATGGCGGGAATTACCGCTGCCCAGTATAATGGCCGGTGCCTTGGCCTGACCAAATTCTCTGGCCAGCTGCCGGATCACTTCTGCCGGAATACCGGTTTCACCCTCAGCCCATTCCGGGGTATAGGCATCCAGTGTCTCTGCAAATGCCGGATATCCACTGGTATACTTCTCCACAAAAGATTTATCCACCAAATGTTCATTCTTAAGCACATGCATCATGGATAAAGCCAGTGCCCCGTCTGTTCCCGCCTTGATGGTGATCACCTGGTCACAGTACGCTGCCGTCGGGTTCGGATACACATCGATTAATATTTTCTTCTTATGTCTGTTGGCCGGTTTCTGCAGATCCGCCAGGGTCTGAAGTCTTGTGGCTGCCATATTGCAGCTCCAGATCAGATACAGATCACTGTCGTTTAACTCTGTCGGCTCAAGACATCCGGTTTTGCCCACAACCGCATCATAGCCGGCACCTTTTGCCGATGAACACAGTGTTTTGACAAGTTCCGACGCACCCATGCGGTTAAAAAAAGCATCTCCGCAGTTACGCTGAATATCGCTCATGACGCCGGAATAGACACAGGGTAAAATCGCCTCGGCACCCCATTTCTCTATGATTGCTTTAAACTGATCTGTAATCTCCCTTACTGCCTCGTCCCAGCTAATGGGCTTAAACTTTGCTTCACCCTTTCTGCCCACACGACGCAGAGGTGTCCTCAGCCTGTCTGCTGAATAAATATCCTGCTCATAGTGCTGCATCTTGCGGCAAATGCCGTTCTTTGACACCGGATGTGTCTTATCATTCTTCACTTTGATCAATCTGCCGTCTTCAATCTCTGCCTCAAGTCCACAGGTGGAAGGGCAGTCATACGGGCAGGACATTTTATGAATTGTTGTCGCCATCTTATATCCGTCCTTTATCATCTATATCTATTTCTTAAAACGTCTCTTACCGGTAAATTCTTCAACTGTGATCTTCAGAATTTCAACCGCCAGTGTGTGCTTCGCTTCCATCACAAAATCTTCCCCTGTCTGGTGCTTCATCAGCAATTCCAGGGCTTTAATCTTCTCATCCACATCCATAATGATCTCACAATGTCCCCGGCCCACAACACTTGCATACCGGAAATTGTAAGCACAGGCATACTTTGCCGGGATCATCTCATGATCATAATCCATTTCAAAGCAAACATGATCATCCTTCCGAAGCAGATCCAGTTTCTTTCCTTCTTTGGCACTGTGAAGATAAATCACCAGCTGATCATTTTCATAGCTGTACGCAAAATTCATAGCCACAATATACGGCCACTCGCCGTCCATCAACGCAATATGACACACTTTGCAGTGGTCAATAATATCGATCATCCCACCCACATCTGTTACTTCTCTGTCAGCTCTTCTCATCGCACATTCCCTCCGGATCCTTTTATATTATTTAATCGTAACTGGCATTCTTCATTGTTCCTTATAAATTCAATAGTAGCACGAAGTCCTGTTAATTGCAAAACAATTAAAGACATTATAAAATGTCTGTAGTATAATTAAATTATGCGAACACTCGAGGAGGTATTATATGTTACGTGAAATTGCAAATGATTTTTATATGAATCAGAATTATAACTGCGGGGAATGTATCCTGCGCGCTGCCAACAAGGCCTATGATCTCGGTCTTGATGAACGTGCATTAAAGCTGGCTTCCGGATTCGGCGCCGGTATGGGCTGCGGCAATACGTGCGGTGCACTTTCAGCTGCCATGTCTGTGCTCAGCCTGCTTTTCTGCGGTGACAAGGCCCATGAAACAGAAGGCTTCAAGGAACTCTGTGCAGAATATGTTGACACTTTCAAAGCTTCCCTCGGCAGTGACAACTGTGAGGAATTGAAGGCGCGCTATCGTTATCCGGAGGCTGATGACCGCCGCTGCCTGATCACGGTTGAAAAGGCCGCTGATGTTCTGGAGGCATTTATTGCATCCCATCAGAGTGAACCTGCTTCCGATGCACCGTCTGAGACTCCTGTCAGTGCGGATGAGATTAAACGTCTGAAAGGCCTTGGCTTTTTGAACAATAAAGGCACGAACAAATTTAACGCCCGTGTCGTTACCGGCAACGGACGGATCACAACTGCCCAGGCGAGATGTATCGCCGATGCTGCAGCCCTTTACGGCAGTGGCCAGATCACAATGACAACCCGTCTGTCACAGGAAGTCATCGGCGTCGAATACGACAAGATTCCTGATTTTATCGCTTATCTTGCCAAAGAAGGCCTTGAAACCGGCGGTACAAGTGCCAAAATCCGTCCTGTCGTCTCCTGCAAAGGTACCACCTGTCAGTACGGACTGATTGATACATATGCTTTATCTGAGAAAATCCATCACCTTTTCTACAAAGGCTACCGCGGATTAACACTTCCGCACAAGTTCAAGATTGCCGTTGGCGGATGTCCGAACAACTGCGTCAAGCCATCTCTGAACGACTTTGGTATTTATGGTCAGCGTGTACCTCAGCCGAATACAGAGCTGTGCAAGGGCTGTAAGAAATGCCAGATTGAAGCCGCCTGTCCGATCAGTCTGCCGAAAGTCGTTGACGGCAAGGTTTTCATTGATCCTGACAAGTGTAATCGCTGCGGACGCTGCCTCCATAAGTGTCCATTCCATGTGAATGAAGATTATATCGCCGGTTATTCCATCGTCATCGGCGGACGCTGGGGCAAGAAAGTGGCTATGGGCCAGCGGATTCCTAAGATTTTCACAACCGAGGAAGAAGTTCTGACCACCCTTGAGAAGACCATCCTCTTCTTTGCAGAACAGGGACAGAAGGGTGAACGGCTCTCCGATACCATCCATCGCATTGGTTTTGAGAAAGTTACGGAAGAGCTGCTCAGTGATGATATCCTCAGCAGAAAGGACGCCATTGTGGGCGATGCACTCAAATAAATCTCTGTATCAGCCCTTCTGCTGTATATGAATAATGCTTTGACAAGAACAATAAAGACTCCTTTTCATATGATATATCAGGGAACACGATTTCCCCGTACACTCATTTGAAAGGAGTCTTATTTATGCCTACTTTTTCCAATCAGGCACAGCTTTCCTATAATGGCATCACAGCCAATTCCAATATCGCTTACGGTCAGATTCTGGAAGTGTTAGCCGCATCAAAAACAGCACTTTCGGACACTTATGCCTCCGGCGACCGTATCACTTATATCTTCAGTATTGTCAATTCCGGCACAACAGCCTTTAGCGACTTGACCGTCAATGACAATCTCGGTGCTTACAGCTTTACAACGGATACACCGGAAACTATCACCCTGTACCCACTCACTTACATTCCGAATTCCATGCAGCTGCTTATTAACGGCACTTTACAGCCTGCACCAACCGTCACCGCCGCAGATGGCATCACAATAACCGGTGTCTCTATTCCGTCCGGCGGCAATGCTGCATTTATCTACCAGGCTGATATCAATGATTATGCACCCCTTGCTGCAGCGGGCAACGTGATAAACACTGTCCGTGTCACCGGCGCCCAACTGGCTGCACCGCTGACAGCCACACACACAATTTCAACAGCCACTGTGCCTAATCTGTCCATTGTCAAAGGTATCTGTCCTGCTCAGGTTGCCGAAAACGGCCGCATCACTTATACTTTTGGTATTCAGAATTATGGCAATACCGCCACCACCGATGATGATCTGGTTCAGATTAGAGACACATTTACACCGATTCTTTCGGATATCTCCGTCACCTACAATGGAACAGTTCTGCCGACATCAAACTACAGCTACGATCAGGCAACCGGTGTTTTCTCCACCAACGCAGGTGTCATCAATATACCGGCCGCCACATATGTACAAAACCAGACAACCGGCGCCTATACACTGACCCCAGGCACAGCGACGGTAACTGTGACCGGCAATATTTCCGGTTAACTGTTGATCTGCTGCTGAAGCTTGGCCAGCATCTTTATTTTCTTCATTGTCATTGTGATCACGATGGCCATGATCGTGCCGCCAACAGTACTGATCAGAAATGGTACAACAAAGGTGAATAATGCTGCCGTCTGATTGCCCATCAGCACTGCGGCAATCGGATAAGACAGCATGCCGCCGATAATACCTGTACCGACCACTTCGCCGATATAAGCTGCCGGCAGCTTTTTCATCCACTTGTACAGCAGACCGGATAATAGGGCTCCGCACATGCTTCCCGGGAAGGCCAGAAGTGTTCCAAGTCCCAGAATATTACGAATCAATGCTGCCAGAAAGGCTGCCGCCAGTCCATACCATGGGCCTAATAAAATGGCACACATGACATTCACCAGATGCTGAATCGGTGAACATCTCGACCCCAGAACCGGGAACGAAAATAAACTTCCTGCAACAGCAATGCCCGCAAAGAAGGCAGTTAATGTCAATTTTTTGATATTCATAACGCTTTTCCTCTCTTTTGTACACATAAAAATAGCTGTCCTGACATCCGTCGACAGCTATTTCTATAAAACAACCGGATTTCCTGTATATTATACCTTTAGCGTAATCGTTTGTAAATAAAACCCGCCAATTTTACAAAACATCCGATACCATGCATGAATTTTCTCTGCCACTTTCATTCTGCCTTTACGATCTCGTCATACATTTCTTCCCCCTGAAAACGTCTATGCATTGCCTGGTTTCTTTCAACATGTTGTTACAGCTACCTAACAATCCCGGTATAATCCTGCGGTATCATTGTATTTTCTATGGTATTACTGCTCAAATCATGATACATATGGTTGTCCAGTGAGGCAATCCATATCGTATTACTGTCCTCCTCAAAAAGATTCTTGGCTGTATAGAGCATTTCTCCGCTATACACATCATCAGCAGATACATAGATTCCAATGGAATCATTGCCCAAATACTGCGGCAATTCCGTCTTATGTACCAGTCCGGTGGTTTCCTCGAGATTCCCATAAAAATCTTCCAGCATCCCTATGAAAGCTTCCGGATAACTGTCCGATTCATACGGTGCCCCGGCTGTCTCCTCATAATCAGCCTCGGCCTGATCCGTGCCCTGACCATAATCCCACAACCCGACCACTTGATTTATTTCATTGAGCTTCAAAGTTCCTGACTGCACAGAAGCGGTTCCATCACTGCCCATCCTGAAGCTCCAGTAATTTTCAAGGGTAATTTGAGGTATCATCACCTGCTCATACTCCAACTGTACAATCGACTCATCTCCGCCGCCATTGCCCCTCTGAAAAGCATAAAGATAAATCCGGCACATACCATCCTTCTTCTCTGCAAAAACAGAAAATCTGTTGTTCTGACAGGTTCGGCACAGCCAGTCAATATCAAACTTGGCGCCTGTGGCCAGCTCGACAGCTCCGTCATAATTTTCAAATACTTCCAGATACAATTTCTTATTATCTTCTTTCTCAAAACGTACCACAAGCAGTTCATCCTCACCGTCTCTGTCAAAATCTTCTATCAGCGCACTTAAAATGCCATCCGCAGGAGAATCATCCCCCTTTGACCAGGTCGGCAGTGAATTGTCCAGCTTCCAGGAATCCGTTGACATAATGCCATACTGAGGAATTAAGGTGTTTTTGAGATACTCCGGCAAAGCAACCGCTGTCCTTTCTTCTGCCTCTTTTATTTTCATTGCTCTCATTGCATCTCCTATAGAGAGCCCCACAGGCGTTTGCGACAAATGTTCCGGTCGAAGTTCCGCGTTTCCGCCTGATTTGTCATAGGTAATATCCAGCGTTCGCCCATTCTGCAGCAGATAATCCTTCACCTGATCCACTGTAAGCATTGGCTCTTCCTGCCACAGCAGAGCGGCTGAAGCTGTGACCATCGGTGCTGCCATTGATGTTCCGCTCATTTTGCCGTATTTATTCTTATTTGCTTCACCCAATGTACTGTATATCTCTCTGCCCGGTGCATAAATGTCCACATCATTTCCATAATTAAAGCCCGTATCCACATGGCGGCCTTTTCTGTCCCTTTTCATACCGCCGACAATCATAATATGGTCCCGTATGTCTTCATAGGTATAGCCTTCACCGTGTTCAGTCCAGAAATCACTGTTTTCTAATAAACAAACACTGGCAAAAAAGCCACTATAACAGCTGTCAAGTCCTATCTTTCCTGCATTATTCAATCCATTTCCCGCACTCTTCACAAATAGGAATTGTGTATATCCCTTTTCAAGCATTCCGATGATCATATTCGCTGTTGTTTTAGCCGTATATTCATCATATGACCGAAGTTCGTTCAAATCTGCATCACTCATCACAGGCTGTCCCCATGAATTGTTAACAACCTTCGCTCCTCTTGCAATCATCTCTTCTTCCATGGCCACATATTCACCTGAAGATATTGCATTATTTACCCCATTTTCCAGACGCCAGGAGGCCACCAGCAGCTGTGCATCATCTGCAACACCACGAATACCTATATTGTTATTAACAGCTCCGATAATTCCGGTGACATGGGTTCCATGATCCCCATATGTTGAATACCACTCATTCTTCACAGCCAGTACATGATTCCAATTGACAACATCTCTGTCCTCTCCCGAACTTGTCTTTAATATCGTACTTGTCTTCCCCTGAAGATCTTCGTGCCTGAAGTTAAAACCGCTGTCAATAATTCCCACTATTACATGGTCTGTCACCGAACTTTTCAACCCCCATGCCGTATACGCACCGATGCACTCTGCCCACCAGTTATTGCCGCCGGGTTTACCTTCATCATATTTGCAGCCCTTTGAATTTTGCTTTTTGCTCCATGGATTTGTATCCGTTTCATCCACATTTTCACATATATCGACCGGATAATCGCAATCTGCATACCGAACCAGTTCATTCTCCATCAGCATTTCTGCTGCCTGCTGAATCTTGTCAAAACCGGATTCCGGCAATTCAATCTGCACATAATCCACCGCACCTCTGATTTTTCCTGTAAGCGTTCCATTCACGGAGTCAACCAACGCCTGCAATTCATCTTCCGATGGTTCTCTGCGCAAGAATGCCGTCACCATGCGGTCATAATATTTTGCTCCGGAAGTCTCTTCCTGACAGATTCTATCCGCAGACGGCCGCATTATATAATCATTATCCTCGTATGTTATAACAATATCTTGACTATTCTCGACCGGGTCCCTGCTTTTTTCCGAAAAAAAAATTGCAGCCAGCATCCCTGCTCCCAGAACAATCACAGCCATACAAAGCGCAATAGCCCCCATCGGCTTTTTCTTATTCAACGGCAGCACCGCATACACGGTATGATGATCTCTAATGACTTGCTTATATTTCTTTTCAAACTGACGCTGAATTTCTTCCACCTTCGGCTCTCTCCGGGGGCGAATGATCATATCCTCTTCCCCTGCTTCACCTTTACGCTGTACCAGTGCCTTTGGATAACATTCCGCTAATCGGACCTGCTTTTTTCCTACCAGGTCATAAGCCAGATAAACCAGCTGATTCTCCTGTTCCTCCAGAAAATCCTGTATCAGATACCGTCCTCCGACAATCGACTGCGGCGGCAAACTATATCTTGGCCAATGATTATTTCCCATAATTTCTCCCTCACTTTACACTGCTTTATCATCCGCAAAAGACCTCAATTTCTCTTCCTCATTATCTGCCAAAACTTTTTCTGCCATCCTCCGGATGCGTCCTTTGCGGTCTTACTTCAAGTATAAAAAAATTATAAATATAGAGCAATCTGTGACAAAATCTGTGCCCGATTTTTGCCTCCTTTTGTCACAAGACCGGCCTCAATGCTGTGTTAAAATAAAACTGCATAAAAGTCTCAATGCATTTTATTTTGGAAGTTAGCGCTGACAATCACGCTGAAATAGACAAAACCATATACCAGACACGGAGGTATTTTCTATGGTCGATATTGATAAACTCTGTCCCGGATGCATGCAGCACCTGAAAGATTCAAATACAACCTGCCCGCACTGCGGTTATCCCGAAAAACGCCTGACTGTCAAAGACAGCCTGCCGATATTTTCCATCCTTGCGGGCAAATATCTGCTGGGCGCTCCTCTTGGAAAAGGCGGTTTCGGCATCACTTATATTGCCATGCATCTGCCCGATGAAAAAATCGTGGCGATTAAAGAATTTTTTCCGGCCAACCTGGCTGTTCGTGACACCGATAATGAAACTGTGGTGCCTGCTGATGATACAAAAGCTGTCTATTACCGCACCGGCATGAAAAGTTTTTCTGAGGAAGGGCGCATCCTGTATCTGCTCTCCGATATAGAACATGTTGTTCATGTTGCGGAACAAATTCAGGCCAACAACACAACTTATCTGGTCATGGAATATGTGCCCGGCATTTCGTTGAAGAAATACATGAAACAGCAGCAAAAGCTTTTTTCAGAGCAGGAAACACTGACTCTGATGCAGCCGATTCTTCTTGCCCTGCAGGCCATGCATCAAAAAGGCATTCTGCATCGTGATATCAGTCCCGAAAACCTGATGTTATCACCGGATAGCACCCTGACGCTGATTGACTTCGGTGCAGCCCGGACTTTTTCCCGCAGCGATGATGACAATCTGACGGTTATTCTGAAACGCGGCTATGCCCCGGAAGAACAATATCATTCCAACAGCCGCCAGGGGCCATGGACTGACTTATATGCCGTATGTGCTGTCATGTATCAGATGCTGACAGGGATCCTGCCACAGGAGGCCTCGGCCCGTGCCGAAGAAGACCATCTGACACCGATCAGCCGTATTGAAGGACTGTCCCTCAGCCCTTCCACTTGTGCTGCCCTGGAAAAAGGCCTGCAGATGGACCCGATGGAGAGATATCCGGATATCGGAGCACTGATGAAAGTGCTTTATCCGGCGAAAAAGGAAGCGGCTCGGGAAATAACAGATAACTCTCCCAAAGAAACACATGAAATAGATGCTTCAGAGAAAAATGCTGAACATCCAAAACAACCCGAATCAGCCAACGCATCATCGGCCATCAATACATATGACCAGGTATCCGTGCCTGCTCCTGATTCTACTGTGACTGAAAAGAAACCTCCAAAGAAAAAATCCAGGAAACGTCGTTATATCGCCATCGGCCTCATCGCCGCTTTATGTTTTGACCTCGTTTTCGGCGGCCCGCTTTTTTATCATATACGAGGATACCGGTATCCATGGTTTATCCGGCCTTTCAGCAGTTCTATCGATACACCGGAAGGTTATGCAATGAATGATGCTCTAAAACTGAACGACCGTGAATTGCTATTGTCCAGCATCCGGGAAGTCAATGATATGTGGGACAAAGTTATCAACCATCCGGACGAATACAGTGATAAGATTTACACCAAATCCTATATCCAACAACTGCCTAAATGGTGTAAAAAGTTAAGTGAAAACTGGGACAATTTTGGTTTTGACCTCACAAAAACCTACAATGCCGAACATAATGTACCATCGAATCAATCCCAGCAGGAAGCCGCCGATATAGGTCTGCTGATTGCCCATACTGTTATTTCGGCTGATTTGTCCTACATTGATTCTGATGAGGCATGCACTGCTATTAGTACGCTCTTTGATACAGCCTATTCCAGTTCCGCAGCTTATGCCTCAGAAAACGGGTACGGCGATTACACAACGTTTGCCGGATTAAGTCCCGTTTATTTACTTTACTCCATGCCGCTTATATCGACACATTTTTTTGAGGATGTAGAATCCATCTACGCTATAGATGATTCAAAAACGACCCTCCACAATGCAATACAACGCTTTTTTGATACGCATCAAGATGCCATTGCTGAATATTCCGTTTGGATAAATTATTCCGATGAAAACGTTACCACTGATGATTTCATGCAGCAAATGATACTTTACATAGATGAAAATAATATTTCGTATCCATCAGAAACATCAGACACAGATTCAACCAGAATCACAGCAATCCAGGAAAATATAGAAGATGCAGTCGCTTCGAAAGACCATGAAAAACTATTAGACAATCTAAATGAAGTCTATGACATTTGGAAAACAATGCTTTCTAATCCCTCGGCATATAATGAACTGCTGTCTTCTTACAGTAACTTACTAACCGCCTGGTGCTATCATACTGCCGAACAGATAAAGACCTCTGATTTTCTTCTGTCTACTTTTCTTATGACAGATTACGACAGCACCAGTAGAGCAGCATTAGCTGACGAAATGCTCGCTATCAGTCGTTTGATGAGTATTATCGGTGTTTCAAGTGACACTGCATATATAAATTATGAATTTTCCTGCGCTACAATATCCGGTCTGTTGAGAACCGTTTACGAAACTATCTATAACAATGCACAGGAATCCGGTGAAAACAATCTGAATAATGAGTCCACTGTATATGCCGCAGCAAATGCTGTCCAAATGCTGTATACCGATGCTGTTTACTATTCCTCTTTTGCAGATTCTTCAGACCATTATCTGGAAACACTGCACCAATCATTATACAGATTTTTTAAATCTATATCTAAATCTACACCTGGAACTATCACCTGGTTTATTGCCAATGAATCTTCTTCCGATGAATCTGCTGAAGATAAAGACTTCTATCAGCAGCTGCAATTGTTTATAAATGATTCAGACAGTACCGTTTAAAGTCCTGCATACCTGACAATAAGAATATCCCATGCAGATCCGGCTTTCACAGCCCCATCTGCATGGGATATTCTTCTCTTGTCTCTTATTCACTTTGCTTTTTTATTTTTTAATGAAATCCTCTAACGGAATCGGAACTCCGGCCCTTGCTGTCCAAGCCGCACCCCATCACCAATTTTCACAGGCACAAAAGTGCCTTTCGGCAATCGTGCGCCATTTAATAAATATGTACCGTTTGTGGATAAGTCCTGCACGTACATGCCGTCCCTTCGGTATTGTATCAGGCAATGCACTCTGCTGATACCGCTTTGATTCAGAATCACCCGGCACAGCTGCGGATTTCTGCCGATAGCCAGCTGCAGAATGTCTTTCATATCAAAGGACGCACCGTTAAATTCTCCGCCATAACAGTCCACATAACGCGCTATACCTGCCGCTGCCTGATTTATGGCCATCATTGGCTGAGGCTGTGCTGAAACAGTCTTCGCCTGTGCAGATACTGATTTTACCGCTGCATTCTGCTCCTGACCTGTCGGCAAAGCCGCTGCATTCTGCGTCGGCAGTGCTGTCTCATCCTGCTGCTTTTCTGCTTTCTTAAGTCTCCATGGTTTTCCGGCCTTTTTGCCCTCAACCGCATAGCCTGTTGTCTCTGCGGCACTGTTTTTCTTCTCTGCACGGACGTCTTTGATACCCTTTACCACCCCCGGTATCCAGGCAAAGCAAACGGCGGCAGAAATCAAAAACATCGAGAATATTAATCCTCGGATAATACCTTCTTTTCTTCCGGTGCAAATCCACCAGAGAAAGCCTGCATCCAGTACATGTCCGCTATAATGCAGTGCACCGGCCGCCCAGCCCAGCAGCCAGCGCATACCAAAAGCATAGCCAAATCCATAAAGAGCACCGCCAAATCCCGCAATCAATATGCCACCAATCACTTCTATGATGTTGCTGCTTTCAACAAAAATCATCAGAACCATAATGATTTCCACAAGAATCATTCCGATGAGAGCGCCTCTTTTTCCCCGCTGCACAGCTGTCAGTGGTTGTTTTTCTTTTGCCATTATCTGTTCACCCCATTCTTCTCTGATACATCATCCCATGAAAACTTCTCTCCGCAAAGAGGAATCAGCATCAGCTCTGTATTGCCAAGGGTCAGCACATCGTACGCCTTTAACTTCTGACTGGTCACAACCACTTCCCCGTTCAGATAACATAATTCTCTCGCATCCCCTGCCGCTACAATAAAGGCACGGCTTTTCGGGTCATAAACAACTGCTGCATGGCGAAGCCGCGACACGCTCTGGTCTGCGCCCAATACAATATCCATATTGGCTGCACGGCCGATAAAATTGCGTCCGCTTTTCAGCTTAAAACTCTCGCCTCTGTAAGCGCCCTTGATGCAGACCATCCAGCCCACCACAGGTTCAACTCCTATGACCTGGGCATAATAACCAACGGTGCAGTTTTCATCCTCTTCCGGTTCTTCCCAACCACTCACTGCCGTGTTGACAAAAGCTGTTCTTCTCTTTTCAGAAGTCGGAACTGACGCTGACGTCTGCCCCAATGCCGCCTGCTGCGCTGCTCCGGATGTCTGAACAGCTACCGGCTGCTGTACGGCTCCGGCTGATGATGCTCCTGTTGATGGCGCTCCTGTTGAAAAATCTTCCATCGTCACATTCAGTGCTTCTGTAACAGCTTCCGCCTCATCCTGCGGTACACAATACGGGCATGAAGCATATTTATCCGCATCATAAAAATGGCCCTTCGGGCATGTACTTAATTTCATGTCTTTATATCTCCTTTTTCGTTTTCTTCATTTATTTCTCTTATTTTCTCTTCATTTTCTTCCGGACTGTATCTGACCAGAATCAATGTTGTATTATCCATCCCACGGGGCTGATTCCGAATAACCGCCTCCGCCAGCTGGGAAGCATAGGTTTCATAATCCCCTGAAAGATTTTCCAGACATTGTGCCAGATTCTCCTCCGGGCACTGCCTGTAAAAACCATCGCTGCAAAGAACTATCTGATCCTCTGCCTCTAGTTCCAATCCTTCCATAGATACGTCCATATATTTCAGACCATTCATGCCAATATAGCTGACCAGGGCTTCTCCCCGGGAAAGTTCCGCTTCATATTGCTCCGATGTAATGGTTCCAGCCTGCTTTCTTTTATCCAGCAGCATTTTATAATTATGCGGTGTCGTCAGACACCTGGTCTGATGACCGCGCACCAGATAAATTTTGCTGTCCCCTACCGAAATCCAATACATACAGTTCTCTTTTATCCAGACTGCCGCAAGGGTTGTTCCGGCACCTATCGGTACCCCTTCCGCATCCGCAATACCGGCCACAGATACATCTATTTCCGAAGCTGTACGCACAAAAAAATCTGCCGGCTGTACATCACCGCATTTTTCAAACGCATCAACCATCCCTGCACAAGCTGTATAACTAGCCAATTCACCGCCTCCAAGGCCTCCCATACCGTCACAGACAACCGCCAAAAACCCTTTATCCGGCAGGCTGGTATAACACAGGCTGTCCTGCTGATTCCTCCTGCTTCCGATCAGACTGGCCGCCGAAACCTGCAGTTCCTTCGGCTGATATTGTTCCTGTCCGAGATATACATTTTCTGTCATCATTTCAGTATCGGATTCTGCAACAGATACATCCCGACTTTGAACATTGACTGTTTCCGGGCTTTTTTCAGATGTATCTGCTGATCGCTGCGGCCTTTTTCTGCCAAACAATTTCACGTCACCACCTCCGGTCTCTCTTCCTGCTACAAGTATAAAAAAAATTATGCTCCGGAACAATCTGTGACAAAATATGTGCTGATTATTTTCTACTTTTTGTCACAGATTGCTTCCACAGAATATGCTAAAATGATTCTATAGAATATGCCTTTCAGGAAAAAAGGAGACACAATTTTATGTCAAAATTCAGTATTTATCTAAAAAATCTCATAGAGGACAGTGGTGAATCTATCTCATTTATCGCCCGAAGTATTGAAGCCGAACGCACCTCTACACATAAAGCACTGACAGATGAGCGCATTTTATCTTATAAAGTTGTACAGGCACTGGCCCGTCATTTTAATCTGCCTGTGGATAAGAAGAAAGAATTTTTCAGACTGTATGATATTCTGCTGCAGGGCGAGGAATCTTATGAAAACCGCCAAGCCGTCTGCAGTCTGTTGAATGCCCTTTCCTCAATTCGTTTTTCAATGCTGCCCCCGCCGCAGGTAGACAGCATCGAATTGGCAAACCGATTAATTAAGGGCGAATATGCCGTCCGGAATGCGATTCGGAATGTTTTAATTTATGAAGCGACACATACTGATAAAGCGAACTTTTCTATGTATGTGCCTGAGAAACTGGATCTGACCATGGAATTGATGGAGTTATGGCTTGCTCAATGTGACTATTCCGTAGACGCACTGCTCTGTTTTTATTCCAACCATACCTCCGGGTCAAAGAATATTCAGCTGCTGCGCTCTGTTATTCCTCTGTGTCTGGCATCCCGGGGCAGCTATCGGCCATATTATTTCTGTGAAACGCCAAAAGCCGCCGCCTTGTCGCCTATGAGTTATTACATCATTACGCCGCATTACCTGATTCAGCTTTCCGAGGATCTATCAATGGCACAAATCCGCGACGATGCAGAATTAATTGAATTCTATCAGAGGTTTTTCCGTAATCTGCTGGAATGCTGCGATCCGTTGGTACGCTGTAATTCCAATATACTGGAAGTACTTCAGGAATATATCAGCAACACATCGCCGGATTCTCTGCAGATCATGATGCCGCAGCCATGCACAGGCCGCTATATTACACCGGAAGTCATCCGCAAATACATGCATAATGGTCCCATGCCGTATAAAGAAATGTATAGCCTTGTGGAACATCATTTTTCCGTCCTTCAGCAAATCAGCGGCACCTACCAGACTGTTTTTACTGAAAAAGGCCTGCAGGATCTCATTACAACCCGTACCATGATGGATTTGCCGCCGCAATATGTCCCGCCATTGGAAAATCAGGATATTCGCCAGATGCTCCGATATCTTTATGATGAAATTGACAGAGATTCCGTTCAGGGTATGCTTGTACGTCCTACCAGCCTTCAGCTGCCGGATTACCTCTCCATCTATGTTCATCCGAAAACAGGACTGCATATTTACACAACCAATGCATTTGTATATGGTGCCTATTGCTGTAATATTCATATTGCCGAAGCATCCATCTGCCGCATTTTTAATGGTTTTATGCAGTCACTTGCCGGAAGCAATCTGGTCTATTCCAAAGCTGACGCCTTGCAGCTGCTGGCACAGCATATTGCAGAAATGGAGGTATAGCATCCATGAAAAACACCTATTCCCGAGGCTACACAGCAGCCGCGCTGGTACTGCTGCTTATAGAACTGGCTGTCCTGTGCCTGCCTGTTTTTGGCGGGTCCACAGCTTTTCTGCTGCTCAAAGGATTCTGGCAACACGGAAATCAATTACAGCATATAGCCGCTCCGCTGCTGCTTCTGATATGCCCGGCCATCAGTCTGTTTTTACTTTTGAAAATACAAACATCACGTACTGCTGATACAACTGATAAGTTTGTCGAAGATCTTTTGCCTCACAATGAAAACACACCCGCCGACTGCGGCACACTTTTCTTTCTGTCCGGCCCTTTAACAAACCAGAGTTTTCCCCTCCCGGCTTACACCAATGTTTTTCTCGGAAGAAGCAGTCAGCTGTGTCAGATCGTGGTGAACACCGCTGATATCAGCAGAAAACACATCTGTCTTTGCTATCATGCCGCCCAACATACTTTTGTCATCACAGATTACTCTGCCAACGGCACTTACAACACGGATGGAGAACGGCTCATTGCCAATACCAGCATCGAAGTGCCGGACGGGAGTGTGTTTTATATCGGGAATAAACAGACTTCTTTCAGACTTTCTGCATAAATAAAGCAATAACAGCCGGAATGTATTGAACTGAATGGTCCAATACATTCCGGCTGCTTTATCTTTTTGCTTGTATATGTGACATTTTTAAAGTTTTAATTGGCAACTTTCTGCTCTAAAGCAAGTCCAATTAATCGATCTGCCTGATCTGCCATGAACAGCGGAATGTTCAGCATATCATCATCCAATTTTAGATTATCCAGAGAAAAACGCACACGAAGCTTTACTTTATCCGGGAAAATCTCCTTAAATTTCTTCAGACTCTTGCTGGATATATTAGCTTCAGATTTAACCTCAACAGGAAAAATATCATTTTCTCGCTGAATCAGGAAATCCACTTCATAAGGAGGATTACTCTGTGACCAATAACGCGGCGTTACTTCAAATTGTGTAATTAAAGTTTGAAGTACAAAATTCTCCGTTAATGCCCCTTTGAACTCCGTGAACAAACGATTTCCTTCCGCAAAAGCTGTAGGTGCTAACTGTGCCAGACGCCGAAGCAGGCCAACATCTACAAGATAAATCTTAAAGGCTGACAGATCATCGTAAGCTGCCACAGGAAGACCAGGCGCAGAACTACGGTAAATTTTATGAACAAGCCGAGCATCAACCAACCACTGTAATGCATCCTCATATTCACGAGCCCTTGCCCCTTCTTTGACAACTTTGTAAAGAAATTTCTTATTCTCTCGTGCCAACTGCGAAGGAATAGACTTCCAAATCATAGAGATTTTTGGAAATTCCTTGATATCCGGGTGCTTTGCGAAATCACGCTCATAGGCACCAATGATATTTGACAAAGCTTCCTGCATAGCAGATACATCTCGTGCTTCCGTCCACATCAGAACAGATTCTGGCATACCGCCTGTAATGTAATACATCTTTAATTTCTCATACAAAGGATTAAAGAATGCATCAGGAATCGGCTCAATGGCATCTACACTTTCCAGATATACAGCAAAGTTTTCGTCACCATTAGCAATTAAAAACTCCGAAAAAGTCATAGGATTAATTTGCATAAAGTTAACTTTGCCAACAGGAAAAGATGAAGGCTTTGCCAATGCAATGCCTAAAAGTGAACCTGCACAGGCAATGTGATACTGCGGAGCATTCTCACAGAAATATTTCATAGAATTAATAACCTTCGGACAGTCCTGCACCTCATCAAAGATAATAAGTGTCTTTTCTGGCACGATCTTCTGACCACTTGCCAGCATCAAATTCTGTAAGATACGGCTAACATCCTTAGTCGTCTCAAAGAACTGTTTATATTCTTCATTTTCATCAAAGTTAAAATATGCCGTATTCTCATAATAACGTCTTCCAAACTCCTTCAGAATCCATGTCTTTCCCACCTGTCTTACACCTTTCAGAATCAAAGGTTTACGATAGGGAGAGTTCTTCCATTCCAGTAATTCTTTTAAAATAAACCGTTCCATGCGCTCACCTCTCACATAATTATTATTGTTTTAGTGTATTATAATCACATTATTATTAATATTTTGGTGTACAGTAATCACATTATTATTATATTTTGAAGTCAAAAAAAATACAACCCTTATTATAAAATTATATTTCTCTTCTAAAAACATATGCAGACAAAAATACCTTCTGATGGTCACTGCCTCATATGACTATCAAAAGGTATTTTTATCTTACTTTGTAAGATTCTCTCCGTAAGATTCTCTCCATGCAGTTTGTATTCCGGCTATAATAAGTAAACCTTAACTTTTTCACGCGTAGTAGACAAATAGTAGACAAACCTCAAAAAAAAGCCCCTTTTTTAACACATTTTTCAAAACGCAAAAAAGCCGGAAACCCTCAATTCTCCAGAGTTTCCGGCTTGAAGCTAACAGCGGGAATCGAACCCGCGACCTACGCATTACGAGTGCGTCGCTCTACCGACTGAGCCATGTTAGCCTACTTGTTCCATTATATCATTTATTTTGAAAATGGCAACAGTTATTTTTTTAATTATTTCACAATATTTTAGCATCGTCCGGAACCGGATGTATTTGCTACATCTGTTCCAGAATATAGGCTTTCACATCCTCCAGTTTGCAGGTTTTCCAGGCACCCTTTGCTTCTTCCTGGGCAATCGGATAGATAATCTGGAAGTCCAGTGCTTCCCCCGGCACACGGCCGCTGCGCTTCTCTTCATAGAAATGTGCTTTCCACTGTTCTTCCGTAGCATCCTTGAACTTATCCGGATAAAGGAAAAGCTGCTGCCGCTTTGTTGCCGCCAGAAACATCTTCGCCGCCAATGGTTCCAACTTATTGTAGTCATTCTCCTGAATATCTGCAAAAATTCTCGGAAGCGGTGCACTTTCTATATGCTCATTTTCCCGGTTGATCTTCAAGCCAAAGGCCTCAAATGAATAGCTGTCCTCGGTAAAATGCAGTTTCAGCAAAATGCCCTTTTCCGTATTAAACTGTGCCCGCTGATAATCTGTATCAAAGATAAAATTACCTAAAGAATAAAAAATCATCTTATCTCCGACGGTCTCATAGTTCATCGGCACATGCGGATGATGGCAGACAACCAGATCTGCCCCCATCTCCAGATACGCATGATAACGCTCTCTTGTATACGGAGACGGAATTGCTGTAAATTCCTCACCGCCATGAGCTACAACCACACACCAGCGGCATTTTGTCTTGATCTCCTGAATGGTGCTGCGAATGATTTCCATCTCGCTCCAACTAAGGCAGCCGCCCTTGTCTTCTCCTGCGGGTTTACAGCCGCGCTGATAGCCTACGGCAAAAAGGCCGATACCTCCGGCTTCATCCAGTATCAATGGTCTGGCCGCTTCTGTCATATTCATGCCGACACCAATGGTCTTTGCACCAAATTTCTTTGCTTCCTGAAGTGTCAGAGCCAACCCGTCCTGTCCGGCATCCATAATGTGATTGTTGCAGAGATTCCAGATATCTGCGTGAATATCTCTCAAAACCTTTTCTGCATCAGGATGGATTGTATGCATCAGACGCATCTCAGCTGCCTGTGTCAGTGTCGCCGTATTGTCCACTAAGGGGCCTTCCACGTTAGCCACCACATGATCTGCACTGGTCAGAAATTCTGTAATCTCCGGAGCCAGAAGGGCTTCGTCCTCCCATTTCTTCTCCATATATTTATCAAAACCGATATCGCCGGTAAAGGCGATTGTTGTATTCTTTTTCAATTTCTTATACCTCTGTCTGTTTTATTAAACTAACACTGAACAGAAAATGTCTGTCCGGCACAATGTCTGACTACTCCAGCCCGCAGGCATCCACCATCTTGCCCAGATTGCCTACACGATGCGCATCTTCCGTATTCACATAACAAATTTTAAAATCACATTTTTTCTTCAGATCATTAAAACTTCTGGTCAGTATCTCCATAGCCTGGCTATTGCCTTCCGGCGCATAATCGCTAATAATCACCAGTCTGTACATCTCGCTGTTCAGGCCTGCCGCCTCCATCTGCTCTTCCTCCCCGGGCATAAAATCGTTCAGCAGATCGTAACAGCGAAGTAATGTCCCGCTGATGCTGTATGTGGTTGCAAACTCTTCCGGTGTTTCTCTGAATCCTTCTTCATAAACAGTAAAAGGACGGACAACGACCTCTCTGCTGCCATAAACAAAGGCCTGCCCAAACATCAGAGCCCCCATCTTCTCATAAAAAGTCTGTGCATCCCACAGGGCTTCTGTTACTTCCCGCAGACGTTCTGCCTGATGCTTGCCCGGATGCATTTCCCGCAGTATACAGTAGCATACATATACATTATCCGTCTCTGATTTTTCTTTTTTCATGAAAGCCTCCTACTGAGTGAAATCTTCTCCTGTCTCTGTCTTCCACTCTGAACTGTGCTCATCTGCTTCTCTATTATCATCATATATCCAAAAGCAAATGTCAATGCATTTTATACGAAAAGGCCAATAAAATGTAAAAACAGCCGGCAGTGATCTGACCTTATCGTCCAATACCTGCCGGCTGCTGTTCATTCAACGCAATCGTTTTTATTTGAGGGCACTCCTTCACAGCACCTCTCGTATTTATTTCTTCTTACGTATCTTCTTAATAATACTAACCACCGCAAATATCACTGCAAACAAAATCACAAAGTACGGTATACTGGCAACAAACCAGATGCACAGATTCTTTGCACTCTCCGCAATGGCTCTCAAACTGTTTTCAAGACCATTCAGCATCTTCTGTCCGATAGAAAGCTCACCGGTCGGTGTCTCATTCCTGACTTCCTGAATGCTGATATTCACGGTGTCATAATCCACCTGATTATCATAAACTTTCAGCTGTGACATATAGGATTCCAGCTCATAGCGCACATCCGTCAATCGGGACTGGATGCTCATGGTATCCTCCACTGTCTTCGCCTGCTCCATCAACTTCATCAGCTGTTCCTGCTCTGCCTGCAAAGCTTCCACATGACTCTTTAAATCCGTATAGGTCAGCGTCACATCTTCCACGTTCTCCGAGCGGCTTGTCACATTGGCCATTTCTCCAACCGTTCCGAGAAAATCATCGGTTTTATCCTTTGGAATCCGCAGTGTCAGAGAAGCATATCGACTGTTCTCTGTATAATAGCTGTTGCCATTGACATAAGAGTTTTCCACGTATCCGCCAAGATTCTGTGTCTCCTGCTGCAGCTGTGCCACCAGATTGTCAAAATCTGTTGTCTCCGCGTCAAGATTAAATGTACGAATCAGCTTCCGGCTGCTTTGACCATTTTCTGTATCTGCACTGTTTGACGCTTCTTCGCCATTCTCTGCCGTCCCCGCTTCATCCGCTGATGTCTCTGCAGCCTCAGTTCCTACCGCTGCAGAAGCCGCATTCTCACTCAATACGACAGCTTCGCCTGATGAATCGGCATCCGCTCCGGTACCCGCTGCAGCGGACGCATAATTCATACCGTTATAGTCGGCCGGTGCAGCCTCTGCACCATCATCCTCTGCTGAATAAGCATCCATGGCATAACTGCTTTTTGATGCTGCCGAAGCCGTTCCATTAGATGCGCCTGCTCTGAACATACCGCCTGCACCCTGAGCTGCGCCATATACAATGATGCAGACTGCGCACAGTGCAATGGATGTTTTCCATGTACTGCCGCCGGAAAATACCTGTCCGATCTTCGCAAAAAAGCCTTTCTTCACCTTCGTCTCAGGCTGGATTTCCTTCTCCGACAGATTACTTTCAACCCTTGCCCACAGGTCCGGTGCATCGGATTCTGTCATTTTCTTGTAAGCCATTTCAACCTCTTTCTCTGTCATACGCCGACCCTCCTTAACTTTTCCAGACTGCTTTGATATTTCCATGTCACCGTCCCCATCGGAATGCCTAAAACTTCAGCAATTTCCTTAAATGTCATCTGTCCGGCCAGCTTCATAGTCATAATCTGCCGCTCTGTCTCCGGCAGTTTCTCCACTGTCTCTCTGAAATTCATCCTTCCAACCACTTCATTTTCCATAGAATCAGCTATTCCCGCGGCTGTATCAGCAGCTGATACCTCCGGTACTTCTTCTGTCAGCTGCTCCCGTCCGGCCTTTCTCATAAAATCAATGGCCATATTTCTGGCAATCACAGTCATCCATGTCTTATGCCCGCTCCCGGCCTTATACTGATCAGCCATATTCCATAGCTTAATAAAAAATTCCGCTGTCAGGTCCTCAGCATTCTCCTTATTCTTCACAATACCCCTAATTACTGCATATATATACGAAATATACGCTTCGTATATTTCCTTCAGACCCGTTTTGTCACCTTTTTGAATGCGGCGCATACAGCGGTCAAACTCCCGATTATTCACACAGCCACCTCACCTTCATCTCATTCAGCTCAAACACATTCCATTCTTTTGAAATCATCCGATTTGTTAAATTCATTACTTAAGTTGCCTTCTATCATCATATACGATTTCGAATCCATTTTTTATGGGGACTTTTTGATTTTTTATCAAAATACAATGATCGATCACCCAATACATTCCACAAAAACACAAAAAGCCGCAAACAACTCAATGTCTGCAGCCTTCAACTGTCTATTCATTATTCTTCTGTAAACGCTTATGTCTGCTCTCACAGGCATTCATAACGCTATAAAATATTAAATCCGTGCGTTTCGCTTCGAATCCGACCCATAAACGTTACCGCTGCAGTTGGCTCAGCCCAGGCACCCTCACGGCACACGGAAGGTCCAGCTTAGTGCTGCTCCATTCCTGACCTGACACGGTTCACTGGTTCCCGTTGCGCGAGACCCAAACGTCAACGCTACTTACAGCGGGCTGCTCTACAAATCAAGACCCTTGGCTGAAACATCACCCCTGCTGTAGCGGATTGCAGGTACAGGGCACCGCTATCTCCCCGGCTGCACGGAAGCTTTATAACATATTTCAGCACATGGTCAGCCCATGTTTGTTCATTATACCCCGAAAAAGGGCACTCTGTCAAGCGAAACCTTCCCTGCTTTCATCTGCTTTCATCGGCTGTTTCTAACTGCTGTTTTCCATCCGGCTTCGTCTATCCATTTTCATCCAGCAATGCCATCACTTCCTTCGACAATTGCCCATAGGTACAGCGTCCATCCTTGTCCGGCAGATCAGTTGGTCTGTGGATCACCCGATAGTTTTTTCTTTTCCTGCCTTCGTTTTCCATAATGCCTGTGTAATATTCAAACATCCATCCTTTGTGTCTGTTATCCGGCGGCACCCAGAAAATCTCAGAAAGCTTATTATAAACCGCTATCGGCATCTCTGCCTGCCTGATATCATTTTTTGTTACCAGTAAATAATTTTTTTCAGCATGTTCAACTGAACAACGATTAAAAAGCCGGACCTCCGGACAAACAGGAAAACATTCCTTCGGTAAAGAGGAAAGAATGAAATGAAATGGCACCAACGCTCCTGACAGGACCTCTTCCATATCCAGCATATGATCCAGAAAATCATCCTCCAATTGCTTTGTTCCCTCTTTTCTCCCAAAATCGTATGCCCGCAAAGACTGAATGAGAGGCAGCATATAAATCCAAGCTTTTCTTCTCTCTTCTTTTTCAATCCGAAAACCATTGACCCTGTAGGAACGCATACCGGCTGCAAAATAAAAAAGCAGACTGGCCTCCGGATAATTCATAAAATAAACGGTATTCCCCTGTGGCCGCTGCTTATAATAACTCTCCCTGTAACGCAGCGACATCATAAAGTACATTTGAATCATGTCATTTGCAAAATCCAGCCCTTTGACCGGCTGGTCAATGACCATTCTCTCAGAAAAAGGCGTATACCGGATTTTCATGTCCTCACCCCCCTGCTGCCGCGACTGTAGCCTAATGGGGCAATTTTATGATCCAATGCAATCAGTGCTCTCTCAATCTGAGCCACACCAATACCATCATTGCCAAAGGTCATATCCTCTGTTTCAGCAATGGCCTCACCGGTCCCGTCCCTGGCCAAAAGATACGCCGCATACCGCCGGTTTTTCTTCTCGATTTGAATTTCCGCTCTGTAGAGATGATCTTCTTCCCTGAGGACAGGTTTCGGGATTGCTATTTTATTTTGTTCCGGAACAGGCGCCAGACTGCTTATTGCTTCCGGTGTATAACATCTGAGCGTTTGTCCCTCATAAAAACCTTGAGGCCGCGTGCCGTATATAAAACTGTACATTTCTGCCGACTCATAAATATCTGCATAAAGTCTGCACATGCAGGCGCTGTGATCTTTCATGCACTGCCACATCCGGTTTTCTTCGGCGCTGCCCTCAAAAATCATATCTTCTGTCAGGCCTTCCACCTCCATCTGATGTTCCACAGCAGCATTCTCTTCCGGACCATTTTCACGCAGCCATTGCTCCCGCAGCATAGGCTGTTGCAAAAGCCAGTCCACCAGATACGGTAGTGCATACCAGAAAAGGCGGTTCATTTCAGCCGGACAGGCAATGCCTTCCACCGCATAAATATTTCTTCCCTGCCTGTCCATACTGCCGGAAAATCCGCTCCGCACAAGCGCACTGCCATTCTCATCATAGAGATAATAAAGATTATACAGACTTTCATTCTCCAGATACTGCTTCAATTCTGATTTCTGCATCATCTGAATCAGAAAGGACATCTTGTCTTCTGTCACCCGGTCAACATACTCCGGTTTAAAAATCCATCGATAATCCCTGTCATAATCCCGTGTTCGAAGCAAAATATCTACCTTCATCCGTTGATACCTCCGCTTTCGTCCAAATGATCACGATATCTTTGAATCCGCTGTCTGATGCCGGCCTGCTCCACAAGGTCATTCATCTGCTCACTAAGTGTCATTATTTCTCTGTTCTTCTCTTCAATTTCATTTAAAATGCCTGTCACTTTTTCTTCCGGACGAGGTCTCTTTTTCCATTGAGAAAAAAGATTACCGATAATTGTGTTGTTTCGTCCCTCTTCAATAAGACGCTGGGTCAGACTTTCTTTTTCCCGATTCACCTCTTCTTTCCACTGAGACAAAATACAGGCAACCGCATAGACAAGCGCCGTCTCAATATTATAAGGCTGAGGTGCATGCCCCTCTTTAATTACAGGACGCATAATCAGCTTACCCTCAGAATCACAGGTACTGTTCAGACGATAGTTGCCTTCGCCGATTGCCGAAACAGGTATTACCCCAAAACTCCAGCCATCCTGTACATGATTCTGTACCATCTGATAAATCATTCCGAACGTCTGCACCGCTCTCTCCGATAAAACAGCAAAGTTATTGCGCTTCATTTCTTTCGGAATACGCTCATCATCTGTTTTGGTCAATACAAATAATACCGTCAGTGGACGATCTCCCATCTCACGGTTTAACAGATTAAACAGCGGGTTAATCTTTGTGGCACCGGTCATCTGCTGCCATTCAACAACATTTCTTCCCTGACACAGCACCGTAGCATCTGCAAAAACCAACACGGCATCACTGCCAAGAAGCTGATTTTTCAGCGCTTTAGCGCCGGAAGACATATCTCCCCGGGCATTCAGAATATTCAGGACATCGCCGCCTGCATAATCTGTAAAATCAAAGCGACAGATTTCCCTGCCTCTGTTCTGCAGTGTCAATGGGAAAATCGTTGTCTCCAATGTACCATCTGCAAAATCAAAATCTTTTCGGTTGATTAACGCAATATCCGCAATCTGACCAATCTGCTGATAACTGTTGCCGGAATCGATGGACGGCACCAGTGATAAGCCGTGAAAACTATCCATAATCATAGTCTGATACACACCGGATAAGAACGAAGTTTTTCCCGAACCGGAAATGCCAAGCATCGTAATTCTGATTTTTTTATCTTCCTGCGTCTCGGCCTTCACCTGTTCTGTCCGGTCAGCACCATGACCCTGATCAGAAACACCTTCCATCTCCGATGCATCCCCGGTGCTGTCGGCATTTTTTTCATCTGCACCGACAGCCGAAGAATTGCTCTCCTCTGTCATCCGCCGCTGGCGGCGTCTGCGGCTTAACTGGCCGGACAAAGATATTTCCTCTTCCACTTCATTTGTATTGAATTCTTTTTCGCCCATAAGCACTCCTTTCAGACCGCCGTATCCTCTTCATAATCATAAAAATCAATGACTTTCTCCAGGCTGCCCGGCTGCTGATTGCCTGCAATATCCACATAGACAATCTTAAAATCGCACCTGCGCTTCAATGCCTTTATGTGATTGACCAACTGCTCAACTGCTTCACTGTCTGTATTCAACGGATAATCACTGATAATAACCAGGCGGTATACATCCTTGATCTCTTCTTCCCACCGTTTTTCCTCACTTTCCGGCAAATAATCTTCCAAAAGTCCGCAGCAGAGCACTAACATCTCTGTCAGATCATATTTCTCAACATTTTCATCCAACCCGGCACGAAAACCAAAAGGATACTGCTCAAAAGGTCTTGCAAAAGCATTTTGATTGCCGTACACAAAGGCCTGGCTGTATACTGCCGCTCCCTTATTTTCATAAAAAGCCTGCACATGATTCAGCATTTCTGTCATTGGAGACATTCTGACAGTGCCTGTCTGATTTGAACTTTCCCGCTTCATCAGGCAATAACACACAGACAGATTTTGTATATTTGATTTTTCTTTTTCCATGACTTCCTCCTATGCAAGGGCCATCAACAATTGGTTTTTCAACAACTGATTATCATCCATGACCTGTCTGCCGTTTTTCTCTGTTACTGTCTTCAAATACCGTTCTTTGATGACATCTTCAATATCAAATACAACCGCCGTCTTCCCACGGTCTGTTTTTCCATCTGCATCCACCATTCGAAACATGTATTCACTGCCCGAATAAGCCGTCGGAACAAATAATACCGCTGACCGGATAGGTGTCTCATTTCTGCAGAAGACACGTTCTAAATCTTCGTCTGTAGGACTGCTGTCCGTAAACAGCATTAAAACTCTTTCTCCCGCCGGCACTGCAGACAGCTTCTCCAGAGACATTCTGACTGCTGTTCCCAGGCGCTCATAACTGTCTACACCGCCGCCGCTCACCTCATGTGTCAACATCGCATCCAATACATCTGTTGATACCGATGTAAAATCTTTATTCTTCCACTGCTTACTTTCCGCCTCATCCGACAAAAAAGTCACACCAAAGCGGACACGCCCTGTTCCGGACTGACAGGCCTGCATCACATCCCTGCAGAATATGTAAATGACCGGCAAAATATTTTTCGCCGAGGATGTATAATCAAATACAAAATCGATGGTTGTATCATTCTGCAGACCAATTTTGACATTGCGATGACTGCTTCCAGATGTCCGGATACCGCCTCCCGGATTAAATATCGGATTGGTATCTGCTCCGGGACGTCCGCCTCTCCGTACCGGCCGTCCCATAGGTCTTTGCGGTCCTCTGATTGGTTCTGTTCCCCATTTTTCCTCTCTCATCGTCCATTCTTCCTTTCAAAATCTGATTATTCAATTCTGTCAATCACAATTTTGACATCTGCATCATAGATTTCCATTCCTTCTTCCAGATTGCTTCCTGATGCCCCGCGCACTCTGCAGTTTTCATTCAAAGGCATAAATTGCAGAGCACATTGGCCGTCCGGTCGGATAATATAATAAAAAGCGCCAATTTCCTTCTGCACCATCTGACTGCCGGATAAACAATCCGCACCCATGATATTTTTACCGTAAACCAGCGGTACTGCTGAATTGGCATTCACACAAAAATTTTGACGGACATCTTTCAGGCCTTCACTGCTGATATGGCAATAAACTTTGCAAAAAGCCAGACCTTTATCAAAATCATGCCCGCACTCCAGCCAGTTTCTTAAAAAGTAATCTCTGTACCACTGTGTGTCCACAGCTTCCAGAAACTGCTGATAATCTTCAATGACCTGATCGATATCGGTGTACCCCTCTGCCGTATTAGTGAGCAGTTTGCGCATGATTTCCACCAGTTCAGGATACTCCAGTGCTGTCTCCGATTTTTCACCCATATCCAATACAAAGGCTTTCTCCGGATCAGACAGATAACTGTCGTCTTTGAAATATGGATGTCCCTCCATGATTTCATATATAATCAGGCCTGCTGCATAAAGATCCCACTGATGGCTGAACTGACGTTTTGTATCTTTCGGAAGATTTTTAAGGCGATAAGCCTCCGGATGCACATAACCTGGGGTTCCGCCCAGGTACACATTATCTTCCCGGATATTATTCTTCGCAACCAGCATATCAAAATCAATGATTTTTAACTGCTGGAAAGGCATACCGTTCTCCCATTCTATTTTCACCATCATATTGGACGGCTTGAGATCACGATGGACATAATAACTGTTGTTATAAGGTTTCGCATAGGCCCTGATGGCCAGAAGCAGCTGACGGATCAGGTCCAGGCAGCGCCAACTGGTATCACTTCTGTCGGACAGATTGTGGATGGCGGCTATATACTCACCCAACTCCTGGCCTTCCACCAATTCCAGTACAACAAAAAACACAGGTACTTTGCCGCATATAGCCTCTCCGGAAGTAATGGTCTGCATCAGAAAAGGAGAAACAATATTGACTTCTGCCTGCTGCTGCAGCAATGTCTGCTCGCGCTGCAGATCCCTTTCTGCTTTCTTACTTTCTGTTGAGGATGTTTTCTTTTTCTCAGTGACCGTACTGCCATCATAAACCTGTTTTTTGGCTTTTCTCTGACTCATCAGCGTCTCAAGATCACCATTATGTGTTTCACCTTCTGCGCCGATGTGTTTTGTGGTTTTTTCAACCATCTTTGCCGCTGTCTGGGGCTGCGCTTCCTGCGGCTCAAAGCCCCCCACATATTTCACCATGTATTCTCTCTGCGGACACTGATGTCTGCAGGAATGGCAAAACAGATTTCTGCCAAGCTCAGGCTCATCTTGATAAGCCTGACAAACCGGACGGGCTTTTCCCATATATTTCAGCGAATTGCCATGTACCGGCTTCGCATCTTCTGTAAACATCAGGCAGGACCATTCTCCATATTCCTTCGGCGGAATTGCATTGATAACGTCTCCCTTTTTAAACATGCGCTGCTGCCTCCTCTTTTGCTGATGCATCACTTTCATCTGTCTCTGTTTCATCGGCATTGTCCGTCGGATTAAGATGATTGTTATTATAAATTCTATTGCAGACATCGATCAGATCCTCAAACATCGTCGCACCATAACTGGATGTGCCGCTGCCGTCCACCTTATATTTATTCAGAACAATAATATACTGCGGATCATCTGCCGGTACGTAAGACGTCAGCCAGATATTGTTATAACCGCTGTAACCGCCGGAAGAACTGTCAATCTGGCCTGTACCGGTTTTGCACCCAATGCCGATACTTTGACCATTCACAACAAGATCCATCCCTGATTCCTGCTTCAGCGTCTCACCTTTGCCTTCCATGGCGTCTCGAATAACCTCGGATGTCTCCGGGCTCATAATATGCATATAACCGGTGTCTATTTTCTCTTCCTGAACAATTTCACCTTTGCTGTATGTGCTTCCCTCTGCAGTTTTTTTCTCCTTGGTTCTGTAAATCTGCTGAATCATATGCGGCTTTGCAATCTGTCCGTCACAGGCAGCTCCCATGGTCAACATCGCCACATGCATTGCGCTCATCTGGACATTTTGCTGCCCGATGGCTGTCCTGGCCAGTTCTTCATCATTATTATTAAAGTCATATCTTGAAAGCATCGTTCCAAAGTCAAAGTACTGCGTTGTGTCGAAACCGCATCTTTCCGCCAGTTCATCCATCCTGGCTTTTCCGATATCTTCAATGGCTTTCTTCGCAAAATAAACATTGACAGAATCCATAAAGGCCTGTTT
>Ga0129311_1000142_pt1 | contig 67354 bp, 68 predicted proteins | sample Go1ome_FD_94435 | JGI IMG/M metagenome (GOLD analysis project Ga0129311, IMG submission 94435) | Western lowland gorrila individual fecal microbial communities from Wisconsin, USA - Go1022B metagenome | ecosystem: Host-associated > Mammals > Digestive system > Large intestine > Fecal | place... | reverse complement strand
TTGATAATAAATACCAGATTGGACTCGCCCGCCATGGAGAAAGCCTCCATAATGATGCCGGGCTTGGCATTGGCATAAATACGGGAGCTGCCTGTCAGCTGCTCCGGGTCGTTGATGGAGCTCATGTCCAGGGTTGTCCAGGGCAGCTTCAATATTCTTGCCACCGCATAGGCTATCTGGGACTTACCGGTACCTGCCGGTCCCACCAGAAGCAGACCGTAGGCGGGGAGAGTGTGGGTACGGTTAATCTGGATAATGGTTTCCATAATACGCTGCTTTACCCTCTCCATACCGTAGAGCTCTTCATCCAGAATGCGTCTTGCTTCCACAGGGTCAATGGCTTCAAAATAATTGCTCTTCCACTGTACATTCATCATAATGGAAAGAGCACGCTGGGCATGACGGCGCTCCTCGGGGGAAACCTCGTTGGAACGGGCTACCGCTAAGTTTCTTCTTGCCCAGAGTCTGATATTGTCGGGCAGCGTTCTGCCGGCGCAGGTCATGAAATCGGAAATGCTCTGCAGGCTGGTAAGCTTCATTTCATCGCCCACTTCATCCGCCTCTTCGTCCTCTTCCACTTCTTCCGCGGCGCTGCTTGCCAAAAGTCTTTCAATCATAAACTGTAAAAAACCGTCCTCTGCGGAAAGCTTGGTACCGCCTCCGAAGGTAGTTTCGCGGATTTTGTATACGGCATAGCCGTCTTCTGTGTTCTGACCGGAAAGCCTTACATGGATGTGGTTTTCGCCCAGCCATTTAATGAGGTTTACAAACCGGGCATCCACCTTTAAGATGTCCGCCACGCAGGTTTCTCCGTTTTCCTTGAATTCAAAAGCCGTCTGCCTGGTCTGATTGGTAAAAAGTCCCGTTGCATGATGGGGATGCTTCTTTTCCTTGTTGGCAAGCACCAAAATCGGCTCTTCCGGTGTCTTTTCCTTGGCACTGGATAAAAAGGTTGTATACGTGCAGATAACCTCCGTTTTTTCTCCCGGAGTGTTGCTGAAATCAAAAACAGGCATAAAGTCCTCCTTATGTATGTGGTCCTATTTCCGTCACAAGACCGTAATTATGTTTATTATAGCAAAAAATCGCCGTAAGCACTATGCCTACGGCGATTTTTTTGAAAGTTTAGGGAGTTTTGGAAATTTTATTTATCTGCTAAAAGGTCCTGATCCCAGCCTACCTTGATGAAGTAGCCGCCAAAGGTATTGTTGAATACGTCTTCGGTTGCCTGGGACTGGAAGGCAGCTACTACCTTGCGGTAAACTTCTGCCTTTTCAGGGTCCTCTAAGTCAGCGCTTCTTACAGCAATCAGGTTCCAGTATGCTTCTTCGTCCAGAACGGTATCCTTATAGATAGCTTCTTCTGTCTTTAAGCCGAAGTCCAGTGCATAGTTGCCGTTTACGATAGCTGCGGTTACATCGTCCAGTACGGAAGGAATGGTGTTTGCCTTCAGTTCCTTGATGGTGAAGTTTACTTTGTATTCCGCAATGTCATCCACAGTGGGGTTAAAGCCTGCATCTTCCTTTAAGGTAATGAGACCTGCTGCCGCCAAAACCTTGATGGCACGTCCGCCGTTTGTTACGTCATCGGGAATGGCAATGGTGTCGCCGTCCTTGATTTCATCCACGGAAGAAACCTTGTGGGAATACAGGTTCAAGGGAATGATGAAAGTGTAGCCTGCCGGCTCGATAGCATAGCCGTGCTGCTCCAATTCAGTGTCCAGATAAATGTGATGCTGGAAGGCATTTAAGTCGATATCACCGCTGTTTAAGGCGTTGTTAGGAGTTACATAATCGGAAAACTGTACGATTTCCAGGTTGATGCCCTCATCCTTTAAGGAATCCTGCGCCGGTTTCCAGAGGTCTTCGTAAATGGCGCCTACTACACCGATTTTTACGGTAACGGGGTCTGCGGATGTGTTGTCCTGGCTGCTTGCTGCATCATTTGCGACATCATTTGCTGCTGTGGTGCCTGCGTTGCTGTTGTTATTGTTGTCTGCTGCTTCCTTGCTGCCGCATCCGGTGAATACGGTGGCAAGGGATGTGAGTGTCAGTGCAAGTGCGATAATTTTTTTCAGTTTCATGTTTTTTCTCCTCTTTGACTGGTATTAATTTTCTTTTGTGTTTCCGCCTATTTTACGGCTTCAAATGCGGCATCCAGTGCGGCAATCAAATCGTCTGCGTCTTCGATACCGATGGAAAGACGGATGGTGTTGGGCTTGATGCCCTGGTCCAGCAGTTCCTCTTCCGTAAGCTGGGAGTGCGTGGTGCTTGCGGGGTGGATAACCAGTGATTTTACATCCGCTACATTGGCAAGCAGGGAGAAAATTGCCAGGTTATCGATGAACTTCTGCGCAGTCTTGGCATCGCCCTTGATTTCAAAGGTAAAGATAGAACCGGCACCGTTGGGGAAATATCTTTCATACAGGCTGTGGCTGGGGTCATCCGGTAAGGAAGGATGATGAACTGCCTCTACCTGGGGATGCTTACTTAAGTAATCCACGATTTTCAGTGCATTGGATACATGCTGTCTTACTCTTAAGGACAGTGTTTCCAGTCCCTGTAAGAAAATGAATGCGTGGAACGGGGAAAGGGTAGCTCCGGTATCACGAAGTAAAATGGCACGGATGTAGGTAACGAAAGCTGCCGGACCTGCCGCTTCCGCGAAGGATACGCCGTGGTAGCTGGGGTTGGGTTCGGAAATCCAGGGGTATTTTCCGGATGCCTTCCAGTCGAAGGTGCCGCCGTCCACAATCACACCGCCGATGGCTGTTCCGTGTCCGCCGATGAATTTTGTTGCGGAATGTACCACGATGTCAGCGCCGTGTTCAATGGGTCTTATAAGGTACGGGGTAGCAAAGGTAGAGTCAATGACTAAGGGTATACCGTGCTTGTGTGCTACGGCTGCCACCGCTTCAATATCAATAATGTTGGAATTGGGATTTCCTAAGGTTTCAATGAAGATTGCCTTGGTATTTTCCTGAATGGCTGCTTCAAAAGCACCCTCTTCTTCGGGGTCTACAAAGGTTGCAGATATGCCGGAAGAAAGAGGCAGTGTGTGTGCCAGCAGATTGTAGGTGCCGCCGTAAATGGTCTTGCTTGCCACGATGTGCTCACCGCTCTTGGCAAGGGCTGCTACGGTGTAGTAAATGGCTGCCGCACCGGATGCGGTTGCAAGTGCTGCGCTTCCTCCCTCCAGGGATGCTACTCTTCTTTCAAAGATGTCCTGTGTGGGATTGGTAAGTCTTCCGTAAATATTGCCGGCATCTCTCAGACCAAATCTGTCTGCCGCATGCTGGGAATCATGGAATACGAAAGAAGTGGAAGCGTAAATGGGAACCGCTCTGGCATCTGTCACCGGGTCTGCCTCTTCCTGTCCGATATGTAACTGTCTGGTTTCAAAGCTCCAGTTTTTAGAATCTTTAATATCTTTACTCATCTGATTTTCCTCCTGTAATGTATCCGAATTGTCGTTTCAACTTATGTACACATTATGCATGAAGAAAACCTATCTGTCCAATATGCTAAGTAGATATTCAGTTATAGGATGAAGCTATAACTCATTCTGCTGTTTCCGTTCTCAATCTATGTCAGAGCCGGCACATCATTGTCACCGGAAATCTTCTCTGCATAATGAACAGACTGCATGGCATCCTTGGCGTAATAATCCGCTCCGATCATATCGGCGTATTCCGGAGTCAGTACGGCGCCTCCCACCATAACCTTACAGCCGGGTACTTTTTCCCGCAGCTGCTTTATGGTTTCTTCCATACTTGCCACCGTAGTCGTCATCAGGGCGCTTAAGCCCACCAGACGCGCTCCGGATTGCTGCACCGCTTCCACAACCGCTTCCGGCGGTACATCCTTTCCTAAATCTATTACATCGAATCCGTAATTTTCCAAAAGCACCTTTACGATGTTCTTGCCGATATCGTGGATGTCTCCCTTTACCGTGGCAATCACCACAGTGCCTTTCTTTTCCTGTCTGGTTCCCGTGCTTTCCACATACTCCTTGATGGCGGCGAAGCCTGCCTTGGCTGCCTCCGCGCTCATTAAAAGCTGGGGCAGGAACATGGTTCCTTTTTCAAATGCCTGTCCCACAATATCAAGCGCCGGTATCAGTTCCCCGTTTATCACGTCCATGGTGTCCCTGCCGGACGCCAATGCTTCCTTCGTGCCGCGGTATGCCTGCTCCTTCAAACCCTTCACAATGGCATTCTGCAGGGCGGGCATACTGCCGGCCGTTCCGTTTCCGCCTGCTACGCCCGCGCCTGTGCTGCTGCCAGCCGTGCCGTTTCCACCCGCTGCGCCCGCGCCTGTGCTGCTGCCGGCCGCTCCGTTTCCACCAGCCGTGCCGTTTGCTGTTCCGGCAGCTCCTGCCGGAGCCAGGGTTGTGACGGTCTGCAGCGCCGCGTATTTTTCTATGTAATTCATACACTGGGAGTCAAAGCCGCCCAGCACGCAATAGGTATCGTATGCCTGCCGCATGGATGCCACATTGGGATTGATGATGCCGGCAGAAAGTCCGGCACTCATAGCCATGGAGAAAAATGCCGCATTTAAAATTTCCCTGTGGGGCAGTCCGAAGGAAATATTGGACACACCCAGTACGGTTCTGCCGCCCTGCTCCTTGATTTTCTTTACGACCTCCAGCGTGGTTCCGGCGGAGGTATCGTCCGTGCTCATGGTCATGGTCAGGGCATCTATTACAATATTTTTCCGCTCAATGCCGTAGCTTTCCGCAGTACGGTAGATTTTTTCCGCAATGGCAAGACGTCCCTCGGCTGTCGTGGGTATACCGGCTTCGTCCAGGGTCAGTCCCACCACCACGCCGCCGTATTTCCGTACCAGCGGAAAGATTTCCTTCATAACCTCTTCCTTGCCGTTTACGGAGTTAATCATGGGCTTTCCGTTGTAAATACGCATTGCCGCTTCCATCGCCTCTGCATTGGTGGTGTCAATCTGCAGCGGCAGTGGCAGGATGCCCTGCAGCTCGTAAACCGTACGCTTCATCATCGCCACTTCGTCTATTTCCGGCAGTCCTACATTGACGTCCAAAATATCGGCTCCGGCATCCGCCTGCTTTACGCCCTCTTCGAGAATATATTCCATATTGTTGTCACGGAGTGCCTGCTTAAATTTAGATTTACCGGTAGGATTAATTCTTTCCCCGATAATCGCCGGTTTCCCGCCAAGAAGGACCGCCTTGGAATAAGAAGTCACAATAGTATCGTCCTTCTTTGTGAGAGCCTTCGGTACAAAATCCCTGCATTTTTCCGTCAGTGCCCGGATATGGGCGGGAGTGGTACCGCAGCAGCCACCGGCAAACCAGGCGCCCATGGCAATAATCTCAGCCATATCCTCCGCAAATTCCGCCGGGTCCACATCGTAAACGGTTCTTCCGTTTTCTACTCTCGGAAGTCCCGCATTGGGCATAATAATGAGTGGAACGGACGCAAATCGCGCCAGTCTTTCAAAAATGGGTTTCATCTGCTTTGGACCGAGACCGCAGTTGATACCGAGGGCATCCACCCGGAGACCCTCGAGAAGCGCCACCACGTTTTCCGGGGAAGCGCCGGTCAGAAGCTTGTGTCCTTCGTCAAATACCACGGTTGCCATTACCGGCAGGCTGCTGTTTTCCTTTGCCGCCAGCACTGCTGCCTTTAATTCATAGGTATCGCTCATGGTTTCGATTAAAATCAAGTCGGCTCCGGCTTTTTCTCCTGCCCTTACCACTTCTGCATATACGGAAACCGCCTCTTCAAAATCAAGTGTTCCCATGGGCTTTAACAGTTTTCCGGTGGGACCCATATCCAGCGCCACATAGGCATTTTTTCCGCTTTCCCGGACCGCTGTTTTCGCATTGGCAATTCCGGCTGCAATAATCTCGTCCAGATTGTCGTACTTGAAACGGTTGGCTCCGAAGGTATTCGCCAGAACAATGTCCGCTCCCGCCTCTAAGTATTCCCGGTGAATACGGATAAGCTCCTCCGGTTTTTTTAAGTTCCAGGTTTCCGGCAGCTCCCCCTGCTTAAGCCCCCTTTCCTGCAAAAGAGAACCCATGCCCCCATCAAAGAAAAGCATTCTTTTTCCAAATTCATCTCTTATATTCATACTCTCCATCCTTTTTCTGTCAGACGGCTCAAGCTGCTCCGTCCAATCCGTACTTTTCCTGTCTGTTCTCTGTTTATACGGCGCTGTCGCCCATGCGGCAGACACCCATAAATGCCGTCACGGATTTTTCCGGCAGCATGATATTTCCTTCCGATAAAAAAATACCGGCATATTTTCCGGCATTCAGTACATTTAAAAAATCCCGCTGTATCTGCAGGGATAAATCACCGAAGCCCGGACTGAACCGGGGACGCAGCGTCAGTCCCTCCGTCTGCAATTCCTCTTTTATCCGTTCCTGGCATCTGTCACAGTATTCTTCCATCACCGTCGCCGCCACTGCCTGCATGACCGCCGCTTTACTGACCGCTATTTTACTGTAACGGGCAATCAGCATATCCGCACCGTTTCCAAGTGTTGCCGCAAAGAAAATCACCTCTTTGCAGTCATGCAGGTTTTTGGACAATGCCCTGCTGTGCAGGGTAAGTCCCGCCGTCCGGATTTCTCCTTCCGGCTTTAAGACAAGCGGATATCTCGCCGTCAGGTGTCTGGGCTGTATGCTGTCCCAAAGCTCCTTTGCACATCCGCCGATGAGTCCCTGCACCGTTTCATCCGGCAGCTGCTTTCCGTAGCCTAAATACCGGCGTACTTCTTTCTTAAAATATTCCGTTTCCAAGAACGGCTGTCCGATTAATTCTTTTCCCATCATATCTGTCTTACAATGTCGGAGAGATTGTCAAGGATGCCCTTTGCCACCTCCGGCTTATTCATGGAATAAACGTGGATGTGCCTGATGCCGTTGGCAATCAGGTCAATAATCTGGTCCGTGGCATAGGCAATACCCGCCTGCTGCATGGCTGCCGGATTTTCACCGAAGCAGTCCACAATACTGCGGAAACGTTCCGGTACGTTACAGCCCGACAGACGCACCGCATTTTCTACCTGATTGGCTCTGGTAATGGGCATGATACCGGGAATAACCGGCACTAAAATGCCTGCCTCTCTCGCCTTATATAAAAAGCTATAGAATATATTGTTGTCGAAAAACATCTGGGTGGTCAGGAACTCACAGCCTGCGTCCACCTTCTTTTTGAGGTTTTTAATATCCCCTTTTTTGTTGACGGAATCGGGATGTCCCTCCGGATAGCAGGCTCCGCCCACGCAGAAATCGCCGTATTCCTTAATGGTTGCCACCAGTTCGGAGGCATAATGGTATTCCTTAAAAGGGTCGCCGTCAAAATCCTTCGGTCTGTCCCCACGGAGCGCCAGAATATTTTCAATGCCTGCCGCCTTCATTTCGGAAAGAGCCGTTCTGATGTCCTCTTTTCCCGCTCCCACACAGGTCAGGTGGGCAATGGTGGTTACGTTCTCCGCTTTCTGGATTTCCTCCGCAATATGCAGTGTATTGCCGCGGCTGCTGCCGCCTGCCCCATAGGTCACGCTCATGTAATCGGGATGCAGCGCCGCCACACCCAGAGCTGCTTTTTTCACGGACTCAAAATTAGCGGTGGTCTTCGGTGGAAACACCTCAAAGGATATGGTGGTTTTGTCCTCGCATAATATATCTGAAATCTTCATGTGTTTCTCCTTATTTATTTTATATATCGCCGGGTCCTATTCCCTGAAAATATGGTAGCAATAGCCCTCTGTTTTTTTACTCTCGTACATAGCCCCGTCGGCATCCCTGTAAATCTGGTCAAAGGAAATCTGCTCATCCTCATGGCTGAATGCGGCTCCGAGGCTGATATAAATTTTCCGTCCCTTCATTTCAGGTATTATAATTTTGGCGAATTCGCCGAAAAGCCTTTCGATAAAAGACGGTGCCTGCTCCTTCTTCATGCCCGGTATGTACAGGGCAAATTCATCCCCGCCGAGTCTCATTACAATATCATCCTTACGGCATGTCCTCTGTAAGGTCTCCGCCACGGCAACAATGACCTCATCCCCCACAATATGGCCGTAAGTATCGTTGATGGATTTGAATTTATCACAGTCAATGAGGCAGAACAAACCTTCCGTTTTTTTCTGTAGAAACGCCGTTACCTTCTGCTCACCGCTGCCTCTGTTGTAAAGTCCTGTCATGGAGTCTGTTTCCGACAGATAAAGAAGTCTGTTCTCCCGGCGTTTTTCCTCGTCGATGACCTCCATACAATACATTACGCGCAGAAGTTTTCCATCCTTATCGGTATCCGCCTTGATAAATCTTTCTCTGCACCAGCCGGATACACTGCTTACAAATTCATGTGCCAGAGTATTGGTCCCCGCCATGCGTTCTTCCAGAGTGGAAAGATCCGTAAATGCCAGCACACTTTCCTTATATTTATCAGAGCAGAGTGACTCCACCACATGGGCAATCTGTTTTGAAAAATTATCCGCATCCTTAGTCTGCATGCAGGCATCGATTTCCGGAACACTTTTTATTACCCGGAAAACGCCGGTCTTTACATTGATGATATGCATGGTCATGTAAATTTCCGCCAGCGCCGCATAACTGCTCAGTTTCGCCGCCTCGTTGGACTTGCGGAAGGAATTGCGCAGTTTTAACAGAGAGATAAGCAGAGTGGCTATCATATCAAGGAAACCTGAAATACTCTCCATATTTCCGATGGGCGGATTGTCCACGCCTACAAATCCACGGATTTCGTCACGATAACGCAGCGGAATAACCACTAAGCTTTCCACTTTCTGTACGTTCAGAAGGTCATAGGCGGAAGGATAGGTGTCTTTTAATTCCTTCACACTGGGGATTACCACGCTTTCTCCCTTTTCAAAGCTTTCGTACCACCAGCCTATAATATCGAAATCCACATTCTGCAGCATATCCTTCTGCGGCAGGATACCTTCGTTACACCATTCATAGGTGTTATTCGTTACCTTTTTCTTTACATTGTCTTCAAAAATATAAATTCTGTCCGAACCTATATGCTTGCCGAAGAACTCAATAAATTCGTTTATCTGTTCATCCGGTATATCATATTCCAGTGCAGACCGCAGAGCCTCATTGATAATCAGCTCATACTGTATATTTTTCATACTCTTTCCTCTTCTTTTGTTCCCCTTTATTTTTCGGCTCGTCTCCCCCCGGAAACCGAATATCCATATATATTTTATCATATGCTTCTTCAATGGACAATGCAAACTATTTGATGTATTTTATCTTACTTTACACTTCCATTTTATACTGCATCATTTCGTATTTTAGGCGGCTGCCTTCCGTAATTTCCATGGGAAGCAGGGCGCGCGCCACCAGCTTCAGGTCGTCGCTTTCGATGTCGGTTCTTCTTAAATGCGCATAATCTCCGTCAATGGACACCACTTCATAAAACCACGTTTCCATTTTGAAATCCTCCTTGGGAAATAGTTTCTCCTGTAGTATACTATAGGTAATCCCAAAAAGAAAGAAGGTTCCTGCCCATGAAATGGAAAGATGCCGCCCGCATTGCCAAAATGGTGGCAAAAAAAGACCCCAGCCGTCCGTTAGACCATGCCAGTGGATGGTTCGACCAGAAAGCCGGGGACTTCCGCAGTATTCATAATTATTTCAGACCCTTAAAGGTAAAATCCGACGGAAAGCGTGCCTTCGTCATCTCCGAATACGGTGGCTACGCCTGCCATATCGAAGACCATTCCAGTGTGGACCGTATTTACGGTTACCGGAAATACGCCAATCTGAAGGATTTAGAAGAAGCCGTAAACGATTTATTTGACCATCAGCTTTTCCCCCTTGTGGCAAAGGGCTTAAGCGGCGCCGTCTACACCCAGCTTTCCGATGTGGAAGAAGAGGTAAACGGGCTTGTCACTTATGACCGCCGGGTGGTAAAGCTACAGGGACCGGATACGCTCCCTCACCTTTAACACCATGGAAGGAGAAACGGAAAGTTCATCAATACCCATATTGAGGAAGGTTTCCGTCAGCTCTAAGTCTGCGCCTAATTCGCCGCAGATGCCGACCCACTTGCCTTTGGCATGCGCCTGCTTTGTCACATATTCAATCATTTTTAAGATAGCCTTGTGATGAGGATTGTAGAACAGATCCAGCTTGGCATTCTGCCTGTCAACAGCTAAGGTATACTGGGTCAGGTCATTAGTGCCGATACTGAAGAAATCCACCAGCTCTGCCAGTTCGTCACTAATCATCACGGCAGCAGGTGTTTCAATCATGATACCCTGCTCCGGAATTTGGAAGGGTATCTGCTGCTCTTCCAGTTCCTTCTTTACTTCCTCTGCAATTTCATAGATTTTTTTCACTTCCCACACAGACGTAATCATGGGATACATCACGGAAAGATTGCCGTAAACCGCTGCACGGAACAGCGCCCTGAGCTGGGTTTTGAAAATCTCCGGTCTCGTTAAGCAGATGCGGATAGCACGGTAGCCCAATGCCGGATTTTCCTCTTCTCCCAATTCAAAATAATCCGCCTTTTTATCGGCACCGATATCAAGCGTACGGATAATCACCTTTTTGCCGCCCATCATCTGCAGTACCTGACGGTATGCCTGAAGCTGTTCTTCTTCCGTCGGGAAAGTATCTCTTCCTAAATATAAGAATTCACTCCGGAAAAGACCGATGCCCGCCGCATCATTCTCCATTACATATCCCACATCGCTGACACTGCCGATATTGGCATACAGGTTGATTTTCTTTCCTTCTCTGGTAACCGTTTCCTTGCCCTTTAAGGTTTCCAGAATATTCTTCTTTTCCTGTTCTTTTTTAATTTTATCTTCTGCCTTCGCCAGTTCCTCTTCCGTGGGTGAGAAAATAACTTCTCCGCTTCCGCCGTCCACAATGGCAGTTTCTCCGGTTTTGATTTCCTCTAAATTCACCGGCACTCCTATAAGCGCCGGGATATTCATCATACGCGCTAAAATAGCAGTATGGGAATTGGTGGAACCGTGCACCGTTACAAATGCTAATATTTTACTTTTATCCATCTGTACGGTTTCACTGGGAGTCAGATCGTCCGCTACTATAACGGAGGGTTCCATACCGGCGAAATCCACACTTTCCTGACCACACAGAATCCGAAGCACCCTTCCGGAAATATCCCGGATATCGGCAGATCTCGCCTGCATGTATTCATCGTCCATGGCGGCAAACATCTGGGCGAAATTATCACCGGTGGTGGCTACCGCATATTCTGCATTGACACCTTCATTTTCAACAATGTGCAACATGGACTGGACGTAGTCTTCATCCTCCAACATCATCTGATGCACTTCAAAAATAGCGGCACTGGCTTCCCCTACTTCTTTCAGGGCTTTTTCATACAAAGCCGCCAGCTGTTCCTTGGCCTTTGTTAAAGCGTCCTCCACTCTTTTCTTTTCTGCCTCGATATCCGCTGTTTTCTGACGTCTTACGGTCATTTCCTTCTTATTTAATACAACAATTTTACCGATAGCCACACCGTCATAAACCGGTTTTCCAAACAATTTCTTCATATCCCTCTCCATTCCTTTCTCCGTCCTCACGACACTGCTTAATCTAAATCCGCCCCGTTTGAAGCAATCACTTTTTTGTACCAGTAGAAGCTGTCCTTCCGGATTCTCTCGCACTGCTTCGGGTCATCATCCGTTCTGTCCACATAGATAAGACCGTATCTTTTTTCCACACCGTTTGATGTGGAAAGCAGATCCACCGCACTCCAGGGACAATAGGCAATCACTTCCACGCCCTTGTCAATCGCCCGTTTTACGGCCCTGATATTTTCCCGCAAAAAGTGAATACGGTAATCGTCGTGCACCTTTTTATCCGCCGTCAGTGTATCAAAGGCGCCAAATCCGTTTTCGGTAATCATAAGCGGTTTGTTGTAGCGGTTGTACAAATCCCGCAGCATGTATTCCATGCCGACGGGGTCGATTGCCCAGTCCCAGTCCGTAGTGTCCAGCTTCGGATTGGCACACATTTCATAAAAGCCGGGATGGGTTTCAAAGCCGGAAATTTCCCCCTTTTTACCGGAACGGTTTACGCCGCTCCAGGAAATTTCCTTACTACCCTCCGGACACCATTTTGCACATTCACTGGCGTAATTATTCAGCGCCAGGAAATCGGAAATGGCTGCCGGGTCCGCCAAAAGCTCCAGATCCCCTTCTTCCATCACCGGAGCCAGACCATGCTCCTCCAGATAGATCTGCGCCGCCTTATTGTAATGTCCCTTAAAATACACATCTGTGTAGTAGTCGTTCCGAAGTGCCTGTGCATTCTGCATAGCCATAACATCCTCCGGCGCGCAGCTTAACGGGTAAATGGGGCTGTAGCCTAAGGGGGCGCCCACCATGCCGCCCGGTACCAGTTCATGCACTAATTTGTTGGCAATCGCCTGGGCTAAGTTCATGTGATGGTTAATCTGATACCGCTTCTGGTTATCCGGCAGTACCTCGTCCGGGATATAGCATTTCTGAGTCCAGTACTGTACGATAATACTCTGTTCGTTGATGGTTGTCCAATATTTTACCTTGTCCTTAAATTCATTGATGATATATCGCGCATAATACGCAAAGTCCTCTACAATCCGTCTGTCCAGCCAGCCGCCGTATTTTTCCACAAGCGCCCAGGGCAGGTCATAATGATATAAAGTAACGATAGGTTCTATGTCATTTTTCAAAAGCTCGTCTATTAAATCCCTGTAATACTGTATTCCTTTTTCATTTACTTCTCCCACGCCGTCCGGAAATACACGGCTCCAGGCAATGGAAAAACGATAGGTGGTAAATCCCATCTCTTTCATAAGAGCGACATCCTCTTTGAAATGATGGTACTGGTCGCTGGCAATTTCCGCCGTGGCAAAACCGAATTTTTCATAACTGTCTTTATTGATAATATCCTGCTGGCTGGCTTTCTTGCCGTCCTCATATGCCGCACCCTCTACCTGATAGGCGCTGGTGCTTGCTCCCCACAAAAAACCTTCCGGAAATCCGTTCATACCTTTTCCTCTCTTCCTTCTAAGAATTGCTCTTCTGTAACTTTTTTTATAAAATACGGCGCCTCCAAAAGGAAGCGCCGGACTTAATTATTTTGCAGCCTTAGCTTCTTTTGCCAGCTGTCTTTTACCGAGCAGATAAGTGGAAACGAAGGAAATAATCACTGCAATTACCATAACTGCCATTGCGATAATGAAGTTTCTGGAACCGCCGCCCTGTTCCGCAGGAGTAATGTATGCTGCGAAGGAAATGAAACCGGGAGTGGAAACCACATACTGGGTCATACCGAGTAAACCGGCAATGAAGCCACCGATACCGCCGCCGATCATAGCGCCGATTAAGGGGTACTTCTTAACAAACAGGACACCGTATACACCGGGTTCTGTGATACCGCACATAGCGGTGATTCCGGCACCGGCTGCAACGGATTTTTCTTCTGCATTCTTGGCAATTAAGGCTGCTGCCAGACATGCACCGCCGACTGCCACGTTTGCGGGAGCCATACCGGTACAGATCAGAGGGTCGCTTCCAAGTTCAGCCAGAAGTAAGAACAGAGGAACATAAGTTGCATTGTTCATACCGAAGAATACTAACCAGCAGGTACCTGCGCCGACGATTGCTACGGAAAGAGCGGGAACGGTACGGTACAGAGCCAGTAAGCCGTCACATAACCAGGTACCTACGGTATTGCCGATAGGTCCTAAAATCAGAAGTGTTACGGGAACGGTGATCAGCATGGTAAGCAAAGGTACCACGATGGTTTTTAAGTAAACCGGCATATGCTTCTGTAAAAACTTATAAATCACAGACATAAACAGCACGCCTAAGATAATCGGGAAGATATTGGCATTATAAGAAATTGCCTGAATCTTTAAGCCGAAGAAATCCAGCCCCTCTACGCCGTTGATGCCGCTGTAAAGAAGAATGGCTGCCAGGAATGCACCTAAGTAACCGTTACATTTCAATCTGCTTGCTGCCGCAAAACCTACGAAAATCGGCAGGAAATAGAATGCTGCCTGGTTAATGGCATAGAAAACCTGATAGGTACCGGAATCTGCTGTTACACCGCAGAAATTGGTAAGCAGTGTCAGCACGGCACCGGTAAGACCTCCGGCAACCAGTACCGGAATACAGGGTGAAAATGTACCGCCGATAAAGGAGAAAATGGCATCCATAATCTTGCCTTTTTTCTTGTTGTCGGACTTTGCGGCTTCAATATCATCCACACTGCCGCCGGCCTTGATGCCGTCGTGTTTTACCATCTCTTCATACAGACTGGGAACATCCTGTCCGATGACGAACTGGTACTCTCCGTTCTGTACAATCAGGTTCATCACTCCGGGAACCTTCTTTGCCTCCTCCTCATTTAATTTGCTGTTGTCCACAAGCTGCAGACGCAGACGTGTCATACAGTGTGTTACGTTTGCAATGTTGCCTTCTCCGCCGACTGCCTTAATCACGCCGTCAGCCATTGCTGCATAATCTTTTTTTGCCATAGCTTTGTCCTCCTTTGTTAATCTATAATTTTAAGCTTTCGTAAAGCCAAAAAGATTCCGTCTTCGTCAATCCTTGCCGTTACCATGTCCGCTTTTTCCTTAACGCTATCATCGGCATTTCCCATTGCCACGCCGATACCTGCGTAGGAAAGCATTTCCAGATCATTGGGACCGTCCCCGAAGGCGATGGCATCTTCCCTTGTTTTGCCGAGATATGTCAGAAGCTTTTCCATACCATAGGCTTTGTTGATGCCTGCCCGGGTAATTTCCCCGCTGGAGGTGCCGTCCTTCATAAAACTCATGGGCACTACATCGAACTGACTTCCTAATTTTTCACGAATTTCCTCCACCGTATAGGAGGTATCGTAGTAAAGAACCTTTTCCACATGGGAAAAATCGTCCTTGCCATCCACAAGTTCCATATTGGCGAATACCGTACTAAGCTGTTTTTCATCCACCTCGTACTTATGTTCCATTACATCGAAAAGATGTGCTTTTACACTTCTTTCCGTAGCCGTATGATCCACGCACTGTACGATGTACGGCAGCTTCTCTTCGTCTGTAAAAGACCAGATGTTCCGAAGCTTTTCTCCGGGAATTGTGGTTGCATCTATTACCTGATCCTGATACCGGACGTACGCTCCCGCCGCCAGCACCCCGCCGTCAAAGGAAAGCTCCTTTATAGCTCCCTGCAGCTGCCCTAAGCTTCGCCCGGTGCAGAGAATGAGCTTATGCCCATTCTCCCTTGCCAGACGTAGGGCTGTAATTGTGGAGGCCGGAATCGTGGTGTCAAAATTCACCAGCGTTCCGTCGATATCAAAGAAAAGAACTTTTTCATCTGCCATTTTTTACTCCTGCACCGGACTGTAGGCCAGCACATCATCTTCGGTCGTAACCGTTCCGTCCATCAGTGCTTTGATGTTTTCCACGGCATCTATATTGGAGATAATCATGGGAATGGACAGGTCGTAGCCTTTTTCTTCCAGCGCCTCTTTATCAAAGGTAATCAGCTTCTGGCCTCTCTTTACGGCATCGCCTTCCTTGACATGGCCCTTAAATCCCCTGCCGCCTTCCTTAACGGTATCCAGCCCTATGTGGATTAATATCTCCGCACCGTCCTGTGTTGTCAGTCCAATCGCATGATTGGTATGGAAAAATGCGGTTACGGTTCCGTCACAGGGGGAAACCACCACGCCGTCCTCCGAAAGAAATGCCACACCGTCTCCCAGCATTTTCTGGGAAAACACCTCATCCTTTACTTCTGTTACCGGCATTACTTTTCCCTGGGTAATGGAGCCTAAGGTTCCCGGGTTCCATGCAGGAAGTTTCTTTTTTGTAAAAAGTCCCATGTTCTCCCTCCTTATTCCTGTTTCATATCCTTGCCCCAGTCGGTACCGTTGCTCTTAATGAGCTTGGAATACCAGTAGAAGGAATCCTTTCTGATACGCTTCATGCTGAGCTTGGATACATCGGTACAGTTCACTAACTCTTCATCTGTAGTGTCAATATAAACCAGACCGTAACGTTTCTTGATACCGTTGCCGGTGGAAAGCAGGTCGGTGAAGGACCAGGGATTGTAAGCAATGACTTCGCATCCGTCTTCGATTGCCAGTCCCACATTGTAAATCTGGTCTCTTAAGAAGTTGATACGTGCTTCGTCATGCACCTGTCCGTCCTCTCCCTTGGTTTCGTTTGCACCGAAGCCGTTTTCGGTAATCATCATGGGAAGTCTGTAATGATCCCATAAGTATCTTAAGGAGTAACGCATTGCGGAAGGGTCGATTTCCCAGTCCCAGTCGGTATATTCTACATAAGGGTTTGCGCAGAGAGCAAATTCTCCGGGGTAGTTCGGGAACTGGATGTCACCCTTGTTGCCGAATTTGTTCAATTCGTATTCCAGTCTCTCGGTGCCCGGTTTTGCATCATGGGCGGTGTTGCTTCTGTAGCAGTTCACGGCAATGAAGTCAATCTTTGCTTTCTTCATAAGCTCTAAATCTTCGGGACGGATATCGGGATGAATGTCTTTTTCCTTCCAGTATCTCTTTACGAAGTTGCTGTACTCGCCGTAAACATAGGTATCGTTCCAGATTTTCTCGGTCAGCTCCTCCGCATTCATGGCTGCAATCTGGTCTGCAGGGTTGCAGGTCTTGGGATAAATGGGAACATATCCGGGAACGGGACCGATTTTTCCTCCTTCCACCATTTCGTGGCAGGCAATAACAGCTTTTGCGTGGCAAAGGTTCATGATGTGGTTGATATCCCACTGTTCCTTTTCCCAGTCGGTGCATCCGGCATCGGTGCCGAGCCAGTGTCCGTAAACAATCTGCATATTCTGTTCATTGATGGAAAGCCAGTATTTTACTCTGTCGCCGAAATTTTCAAAACAGGTTCTTACATAGTGGTCAAAGGCATCAATGGTCTTTCTGCTCTTCCAGCCGCCCAGTTCTTCAAATACCCATACCGGCAAATCGTAATGATACAGGGTAATGATGGGAGTAATGCCGTTCTTAACAAGTTCGTTAATTAAATCATTGTAGAAAGCAATACCTTCCGGATTTACCTTTCCGTCGGAATGGGGAATGATACGGGACCAGGAAATGGAGAAGCGGTAAGAAGAAAATCCACATTCTGCCATCAGTGCCACGTCTTCCTTGTATCTGTGATAATGGTCTGCACAGATGGAGTCATCCGCATACGGTTTTTTCTTTTTGCTGTTTAAGTCAATCATGGCCGGAGTTCTGCCGCCGTCGGCAACACCGCCTTCTACCTGCCAGGCTGCGCTGGAAGCGCCCCACATAAAGCCTTCGGGAAACTTAGGGTTTTCTTTGTAGTACATAGTTTATCCTCCTTTGTTGTGACGGGGATACTGGCTCATCCCCATTTATTTGTTCTTGTTATTTTTATAAAAAAGCCCGGACAAAGTCATTCCTTTTCTTGCACAAGGTTTCCTCTGTCCGGGTTTTGCCGAATCAACGTAACAATCCCTTAAAGATTGAATATTTAATTTTCCTGCTCCGACTGTTTTTTGCTGCATTTTGTCAACCGGTGCAGGTGTACGGTCAGATAAATAAGTTCTTCTTCCGATGCTTCATAATCTAATTTGTCTTTGACGTATTTTTTAATATCCGCCGCACAGGCATATTCCCCGGGACATTTCTTTACCAGCTCACTGTAAACGTCTGCTGTGTCGTCTCCGTAGCTGTAATCCTTTTTCACTGCTCTTTGGATAAAAAATTTCAGGTGCGTCATAAAACGTCTGTAATCAATACTTTCGTCCTTGAAATCCAGCTCCAGATCATCCTGTACTATGGTAAGGATATCCCGGGTTAAACTTAAGAACTTCATATCCTTTTTCTCGTCGGTATCTTCTTCCGCATTGATGATATGCAGGGCAATAAAAGCGGCTTCATCATCGGAAAGTGTAACTTCCTCCCGCTCTTTTACAAGCTTCTGCGCCATCTTTCCGACTTCATATTCCTTTACATAATATTCCTTTACTTCCCAGAGAAGGGCGTTTTGGAATACCATTCCCTGTTTTTCTCTCTGGATAGCAAAATCCAGATGGTCGGTCAGTGTCACGTAGATGCTCTTGCGAAGCTTCCTGCCTACATGCTCACAGGCGTAATCAATGATGTCACTGGCCAGCTTCATATGGGTGTAGGAAATATCCTGTACAAGCTTCATAAACCGGTCGTGTGTTTCGTCAGGCAGCCGGAATACCTTTTCGACCTGGGTATCCGCTATTTCTTCACCGGGCTTTTTATGAAAGCCGATCCCCTTTCCCATAACAACTATTTCGCGGTTTTTCTCATCTAATGAACTGACAACGTTATTGTTAATTACGTTAAGCACTTTCATAAAACATAAACCTCTGTAAAAAAATAACTGCATCATACCTATAAATCCAATTCATCTACAAGCACAATACAGTTTTGCCTACTTAAAGTAACAACCTGTCAAACATTTCATTCATTTGATAAGTTCACTATACTCTTTTGCCAATGCAATGTCAACACACCTTATACAATTCTCACATTTTCACAAATAAATAAGTGGAGTTTTTGTGCATTTTAGCCAATCTCTAAAGTGTTACTTCCATATACAATGTATTTCTTTCCGGTACTTTTCCGCTCTTTGCAAACAGATCACGGATGGTTACGAATTCATATCCCTGCTCTTTGAGGGCGGGGATTATCTTCTTTATGGCTTCGACGGTCTGGGTATTCCCCTCCATGTCGTGCACCAGAATAATGAAACCGGGATGCGCCTGCTCTAAAATACGGCGGGTTCTTTCTTCGGCGCTGACTTCCGGCAGCCAGTCCTCACAGCCGTAGCCGCAGATAAAGCCCAGATCCACCAGGTCGAACAGTCTCTGGTCATAGTCGATATAAGGCGGACGGAAAAAAGCGGGCTTTTCTCCCGTGATTTCTTCTATTTTATTCGTTGTATAGGAAATTTCCTCTAAAATCTCCTCATCCGAAAGCCCCGTCATGCCCGGATGGGTCTTAGAGTGATTTTCAATGGTGCAGCCCATATCGTGGGCACGTTTCACCAGATAGGCCGACTCCTCCGTAATCTTCTGTCCGATTAAAAAGAAGCTTGCCACAATGTCATTTTCTTTTAAAACATCCAGCACCTTGTCCGTAATGCCTACGGAGGGGCCGTCGTCGAATGTCAGCGCCACCAATTTTTTCTCCGCCATTTTTCAACCTTTCTGCAATCTGCCGATACTTTTGCCAATTCTTTTGTCCATGTTTCCTTACCCGTTTTCTGTCCGGTTAAAGCCGGCTTTTAAAATCTTCATAGGTAAAGGATTTCCATAAGGTATATCGGTCTCCCTCTTTCAAATATACAGAGGGCAGGGGCATTCCGTTAAAGGTATTGTTCTTTACCATGGAATAAATTGCCATGTCCTCAAATACAAGCCTGTCGCCTTCTTTTAGCTTCCGGTCAAAGGAATAGGTTCCGATGACATCCCCGGCTAAACAGGTCGGACCCGCAAGGCGGTAAGTAAATGCCTTTTCGCCATCTTCCCCACTTTCCTTAAGGGGCGGGCGGTAGGGCATTTCCAGCACGTCCGGCATATGACAGGCGGCAGAGGTATCTAATATGGCGATATCCATTCTGCCTGCATCCTTGCTGCCCGCATCCATCCCGCCGGGTTTATCGGCAGGCGGCGCTGCACATGCTGTTTTGGCGGCAGATTTCTCCTGCACTTCCAGAACTGTCGTATACAGGTACCCGGCATTCAGCGCCACCGCTTCGCCGGGCTCTAAATATACCAGCAGACCGTATTTTTCCTGCATATGCCGTATGGCTTCTTCCAGCGCCGGCACATCATAATCCGCTCTGGTAATATGGTGACCGCCTCCGAAATTTATCCATTTTTTCCCGGCAAAATAATGCCCGAATTTTTCTTCCACTGCTTTCAGTGTCACAAGCAGGGCATCCGCGTTCTGTTCACAGAGGGTATGGAAGTGAAAACCATCCAGAAGGCTTAAAAGTACCGGTTCCTGTTCATATGCCTGCTGCCATTCGGCAAGCGTCACTCCCAGTCGGCTGCCGGGTGCACAGGGGTCATAAATGGCATGCCCTTCCTGAGTGGATTTCTCCGGATTAATGCGAAGTCCCACCTGCAGCCCCGCCATCTTTGCTCTCTCTCCGAATTTTTTCAACTGTTTTACCGAGTTAAATACAATGTGGTCACAGATTTCACAGATTTCGGCAAAGTCCTTTTCCTGAAATGCCGGAGAAAAAATATGGTTTTCCATGTGCTCTGGCATCTCTTCTTTGCAGAGCTTTGCCTCGTAAAGCCCGCTGGCGGTGGCGCCTGCCAGATAACTGCCGATAAGAGGGTATGTCCGGTAAGCGCTGAAGGCCTTCTGCGCTAAAAGAATGCGGCAGCCGGTCCGGTCGGATACACCCTTTAATATTTCTAAATTTTCCTTCAGCCTGTCCATGTCAATCACATAGCAGGGAGTCTGCAATTCCCCCATCATGGTACCAGCACCGGATTTTCATCCACTACCCAGGGAAGTCCCCATTTGTTCAGGGCTTCCATGTAAGGGTCGGGGTCAAATTCTTCCACATTGAACACGCCGGGCTTTTTCCACTGTCCCGTGAGCACCATCATGGTGCCAATCATGGCGGGCACGCCGGTGGTGTAGGAAATCGCCTGGGAACCCACTTCCTTATAGCATTCCTGATGGTCGCACACGTTGTAAATATAAATGGATTTCTCCACGCCGTCCTTCACGCCGGTGAAAATACAGCCGATATTGGTTTTTCCTACGGTACGGGGTCCTAAGGATGCCGGGTCGGGCAGCAGTGCCTTCAAAAACTGGATGGGTACGATTTCCCTTCCTTCGTACATCACCGGGTCCGTGCGCAGCATGCCCACATTTTCCAGACACTTCATATGGGTAAGGTAGCTCTGTCCGAAGGTCATAAAGAAACGAATTCTCTTTACGCCGGGAATGTTTTCCGCCAGAGACTCAATTTCTTCGTGATGCAGTAAATACATATCCTTCATTCCCACGCCGTCAAAGTTGTACTCTCTCTTGATTTCCATGGGCTCGGTTTCCACCCAGTGGCCGTTTTCCCAGTAAGAACCGTTTGCGGAAACTTCGCGGAGATTGATTTCCGGGTTAAAGTTTGTGGCAAAGGGATAGCCGTGGTCGCCGCCGTTGCAGTCTAAAATGTCGATGTAGTGGATTTCGTCAAAATAATGCTTTAAGGCGTAAGCGGAAAATACGCTGGTGACTCCGGGGTCAAAGCCGGTTCCCAAAAGACCGGTAATTCCCGCTTCTTCAAATTTCTTGCGGTATGCCCACTGCCAGGAATAGTCGAAATAAGCCGTAAAGCCTTTTTCCTTGCAGCGTTCCTCGTAAATTTTACGCCATGCGGGGTCATTGGTATCCTCTGCTTCGTAGTTGGCGGTGTCCACATAGTCCACGCCGGTCTTCAGACAGGCATCCATGATGGTTAAATCCTGGTAAGGAAGCGCTAAATTCAGCACAATGTCCGGCTTCACCCGGTTAATCAGGGCCACCAGCTCCTCCACATTGTCCGCATCCACCTGTGCCGTGGAGACAACCGCTTTTGTCTTTCCTTTTAATTTTTCCGCCAGTGCATCGCACTTGCTTACGGTACGGGAGGCGATAACGATTTCGTCAAACACCGTGTCATTCTGTGCACATTTCTGAATAGCGACACCCGCTACGCCGCCGCAGCCGATTACTAAAACTTTACCCATTTTTACTCTCCTTTTCTGTTTTTACTAAGCAGCGCCAGCAGGAATTCCCTGACCACCTTGCATGCCACCGCTGTGGAAGCCCCGCTGTTGTCCAGCATGGGATTTAATTCGTTTACATCGCAGCCCACAATGTGCAGGCCGCCGCATACTTCCCGGATTGCCTGCAAAAGCTCCGTGAAAGTGACTCCGCCTGCCTCAGGGGTGCCGGTTCCCGGGAATACGGACACATCCAGTACGTCCAAATCAATGGTAAAATACACCGGTCTGTTCCCGATTTTTTTCACCGCCTCCTGCAGATTGTTTAAGTCGAAGGGATGCAAAAACGTGTGTCCTTCCCTTGCCCAGACAAATTCGCTGCGGTCCCCGGAACGGATGCCGAACTGGAAAATCCGTCCATCTCCCACGTAATCATGGCATCTGCGGATAACGCAGGCATGGGAAAGGGGCTCTCCCAAATAATCCTCCCGCAAGTCCGTGTGGGCATCGAAATGCACAATGCAGACATCCGGATATTTTTTATATACTTCCCTAAAAGTGCCGAGGGTGACCAGATGCTCCCCGCCTATCATAAACGGCACCTTGGCGTCCTCTAAAATCGTGGCTGTCCGCTCCGAAATTGCCTGCAGGGCTTTTTTGCTGTTTCCCATGCAAAGCTCAATGTCACCGCTGTCAAACACCCGGTAATCCGTCAGGTCTTCGTCCTGATAGGGGCTGTAGGTTTCCAGTCCGTAGGACTCACTCCGTATGGCTTTGCTTCCGAAGCGGGTGCCCGGGCGATAAGACGTGGTGGAGTCAAAGGGTGCTCCGAAGAGGACAACTTCCGCTTCTTCGTACTCCGCATCACAGCCGATAAAAGTCTCGATATTCTGTTGCAGCATGTTATTCTCCTTTTCCGGTTCCGGCGCCGTTTGCCGGAAATCCACTGTGTCCTGTTTAATCGGGAATGTTTTCCACATCCTCAAGCATCTGTTCCACATATGCCGGCAGGGCAAAACAACCCTTGTGCAGGTTGGTGGTGTAATAGCGGGTTTCGATGTCTAAATTTTTCCAGTGCTTCGTCTTCAAATCCTTCACCGGGTGATACTTCTTGGAAGCAAATCCGAACAGCCAGTAGCCGGAAGGATAGGACGGAATATGCGCCTGGTATACTCTGCTGATGGGGAAGCTCTCCACAATACGCTTGTGCGCCTTCTGGGTTTCCAGTCTGTCCTCATCGTAAAAAGGGCTCTGATGCTGGTTCACCATAATGCCGTCCTCTTTCAGCGCCTTGTAGCAGCTTCCGTAAAATTCACGGGAAAGCAGGCTTTCCCCCGGTCCGTAAAAGCCGGCGGAGTCCACAATAATCACATCATATTCCTGTTCAATGTGACGGATGTAGCGGAGGCAGTTTTCCGTATAAATGGTCACTCTCGGGTCGGTAAGTCCCGATGCGGTGAACGGCAGATATTTCTTGCTGGCTTCCACCACTCCTTCGTTTACTTCCACCATATCGATTTTTTTCACATCGGGATACTTTAAAAGCTCCCTCACCACGCCGCCGTCTCCTGCGCCGAACACCAGGATTTTTTCCGGATTCGGGTGTACCGCCATGGGAATATGGGTCAACATTTCATGGTAAATAAATTCGTCCCGCTCCGTTAAAATGATATACCCGTCAATGGTGAGAAATCTGCCCAGCTCAGGCGAATCAAAAATGTCCAGCCGCACGTATTCGTTTTCCTCCGAATAGAGCTGACGGTCCACCTTCACCGAAAATTTTACATTCGGTGTATGTAATTCAGAAAACCAGAATTCCATTTTTCTCCTCCTCTAATACAGCGTGGCTTCCCGGATAACATTGAGGCGTTCAATGGTCTCATCCTCCGGTCCTGTCATGGAGCAGCCTTTTTCCTTCGCATAGACAATATAGTCGATGATTTCCTGCGTAATGCGTTCGCCGGGCGCCAGAATGGGGATGCCGGGCGGATAACACATCACAAATTCCGTACAAATCCTGCCGTTGGTCTCCCGGATGGGAATCATCTCTTCCTTTTCCGCATAGAAAGCTTCCTGCGGTGTCATCACCACGGAAGGATTGATATATTCATGGTCAAACAGACCGGTTCTGTCCTTTTTGTAACGGCGGCGGATGTCGTACAGGGCGCTGACCAGACGCTCCGTTTCCCTCATGCGGTCGCCGATGGAAATGTAGGCTAAAATGTTGCCGATGTCACCTAACTCCAACTGGATATCGTATTCGTCCCTAAGCTTGTCATATACTTCGATGCCCGCCAGTCCGATGTCCAGTGTATAAACCGTCAGCTTCGTGGTATCAAAATCATAGATGCTGTCGCCGTTTATGAGTTCTTCCCCATAGGCATAATAGCCGTCTATTTTGTTGATTTCATTCCGGGCATAGGCGGCAATTTTTTCCACCTCTTCAAAGGCTTCTCTTCCCCGCAGCGCTAAATTTCTGCGGGAAATATCGAGACTTGCCAAAAGCAGGTAGGAAGCGCTGGTGGTCTGGGTCAGGTTGATGACCTGCCGCACATAACCGGCGCTGACATTGGGTCCCGTTAAAAGAAACGAGCTCTGGGTCAGGCTGCCTCCCGACTTGTGCATGCTGACGGATGCCATGTCCGCTCCCGCCGCCATTGCCGTAATGGGCATATTTTCCCCGAAGTAAAAATGGGTTCCGTGGGCTTCGTCCACCAGCACCAGCATGTTGTGGGCATGGGCGATTTCCACAATCTTCTTTAAGTTGGAGCAGATGCCGTAATAGGTGGGATTGTTCACTAAAATCGCCACCGCATCCGGGTTGTCCTCTATCGCTTTTTCCACCTGGGAAATCTTCATTCCGAGTGCAATGCCCAGCTTTTTGTCCACATCGGGATTGACGTAAATCGGCGTGGCGCCGTTTACTACCAGTGCGTTAATTACACTCCGGTGCACATTGCGGGGCAGAATGATTTTTTCTCCCTTTTTGCATGCCGTCAGCACCATGGACTGTACCGCCGATGTGGTGCCTCCCACCATCAAAAACGCATGGGACGCGCCGAACGCCTCCGCCGCCAGCTCCTCCGCTTCCTTGATGACGGAAATCGGATGGCAGAGATTGTCGAGCGGCTTCATGGAATTCACATCCAGTTCCACGCACTGTTTTCCCAACAGCTGCACCAGCTCCGGGTTGCCCCTTCCTCTCTTGTGCCCCGGCACATCAAAGGGCACCACCTTGTTTTTCCGGAATTGCTCCAATGCCTCATAAATAGGCGCTCTGTTCTGATTCATTCCTCAACTCTCCTCGTTCCGTGAAGTCCTGCGCTTTTCATTCAGACATAACAAAAAGACGCAATATGCATATCCATTTGCAAATTTGCGTCTTCATTCCAAATACCCCCGTCTCACCAAAAGGCTGCCCGGAAGAATTTTGTTTGTGCATTTTCATTCGATACTTAATTATTAGAGTCTATATAGCAAATATTTCACTTTTACTACTCTTATTGATCGTTTTGCAAATATGATATGTTTCAAAACAAGCTCTCGCTCTATCAATAATGTGGAAAATTTACCTGGAATCCCTCTAATAATCTATACCGTTTTCCATTGATAAAGAATGTATCAGAAAAAAATAAATTCGTCAATCACTTTTTTTCCGTTTCTGCAGGGTCTTGCTCACATGGAAATACGCCGGAATGAGGAAAATATCCGCCATTATCCAGGCAAAGGGGCTGCCGAGGCACACACCGGTAAAACCGATAAACGGCACCAGCCCGAATCCTGCCGCAGACCTTGCCACCATTTCAAACACACCCGCTAAAATAGCAAACTTCGGGAAGCCCATACCCTGAATCAGAAAGCGGATAATGTTTACCAGAGCAAGTGGGAAGAAGAACAGGGTGTTCAAAAGCAAGAACTTGTGCACATCCCCGATAATACTTAACTCGTCCTTTTCCACAAAAAGGGTTGCCAGGGCATCCCCGAAGAACACCGCGAGCAGAAGCGCCATGGCAGAATATACCGCACCCAAAATCACGCAGGATTTCAAACCCTTTCCGATACGCTCTAATTTTCCGGCGCCCACGTTCTGTCCGCCGTAAGTCGCCATAGTCGAACCCATGGCGTCATACGGACAGGCTAAGAAGCTGACGATTCTGCCGCCCGCCGTCATGGCTGCCACCGCCGCGGAGCCTAAGGTATTGGCTGCGGCCTGCAGGATAACACTGCCGATTGCCGTGATGGAATACTGCAGTCCCATAGGCACACCCATGCCGCACAAAGACAGCATCATGTGACCGTCCATAGCCCATTCTTCTTTGCGGATGCGCAGAACTTCAAATTTTTTCACCATATAGATCAGGCATGCCACACCGGAAATACCCTGGGAAATAACAGTTGCCCAGGCTGCTCCCGCCACACCCATGTGCAGGCTGATGATAAAGTACAGATCCAGTACAATATTGATTACAGAAGAAAGCACCAGAAAGATGACCGGCGTTTTACTGTCACCTGTGGCACGGATAACACCGGCGACAATATTATATAAGTAAACCGTGGGAATACCTAAGAAAATTATGAAAATATATTCATAGGCGCCTTCTATAATGTTCTCGGGAGTTCTCATCCAGATTAAGATATCCCGGCAGAGTACCGCCGTTGCCACGGTCATGACTACGGAAAAAATAATACCCAGCCATACACAGTTGGCCACATATTTTCTCATACCCACATAGTCCTGAGCCCCGAATTTGTGGGAAACCGGAATAGCAAAGCCGTTGCAGACACCCATGCAGAAGCCTATGACTAAGAAGTTTATGGAGCCGGTCGCACCTACGGCCGCCAGATCGTCCACGCCTAAAAACCGGCCCACTATCATGGTGTCCACCAGATTATAAAACTGCTGGAATAAAAAGCCGAACAGCAGGGGAATCGCAAAATTCAGTATCAGTTTCATGGGATTTCCATTGGTTAAATCCTTGGTCATAGTTATCCTTCCTCCATTTTAGGGTATTACTTTATTCATTTCCAACCATGAATATATACAGCAAAGACAACAAAATTGCAAGATATTTTTTGTGAATTTTTTATGACATCGAAAAAGTAAAATGTGGTATGATGAAAGAAAATCTACGGAAAGGCTTGGAGATTTTATGGACTCTACTTTGAAAAGAACCTGGGCGGAAATCGACCTTGACGCTCTTGCCCATAATTATACGGTTCTGCGCAATCGGATTGGCGCAGATGTGAAATTTTTAGGAGTGGTAAAGGCGGATGCCTACGGACACGGTTCCGTGCAGGTCAGCCGGCTTTTACAGGAGATGCATGCGGACTACCTGGCTGTCAGCAGCATTGATGAGGCCGTCGAGCTTCGCCACAATGACATTACCATGCCGATTTTAATCTTGGGCCACACGCCGAAGGAACAGGTCTGCCGGCTTATCAAATACAACATCACCCAGGCAGTTACCTGCAAGGCAAAAGCACTGGAATACAGCGAAGAAGCCGTCCGTTTAGGCGGCACCCTTAAAATCCACATCAAGGTGGACACCGGCATGTCCCGTCTCGGTTATCTGTGCGACGGCGATTATTTTGATACCGGTGTGGAGGGCATCTGCGAAGGCTGTTCCCTGCCGGGACTGGATGCGGAAGGCATTTTCACCCACTTTGCCGTTTCCGATGAACCGGGCGAACAGTGCGAAGCCTATACCAGACATCAATTCCAGTTATTTACGGATGTTATTGCAAAGGTAGAGGAAAAACTGGGCAAACGGTTTTTAATTCGCCACTGCGCCAACACCGGCGCCGTTGCCCGCTATCCCGAAACCTGGCTGGACATGGTCCGTCCGGGACTGCTTTTGTACGGCTACGGAGAATTTGCCGAGGAATTGGGGCTCCTGCCCGTCATGAGCTTAAAAGCCACCGTCAGCACCATCAAGACCTATCCCGCCGGTACGGCTGTCAGCTATGGCGGCATTTACGTCACCGACAAAAAGACCCGCATGGGCGTTATTCCTTATGGTTACGCAGATGGCTTTTTCCGCTGCCTGTCCAACCGCTGCAGCCTGATGACATCCGAAGGGCCTGTTCCCCAGCGCGGCAAAATCTGCATGGACATGTGTATGATTGATTTGACTGACAAAATGGGCGTGGATGTGGGCAGCGAAGTGGAAATCTTCGGCCGCCGCAATTCCATCAATGACCTGGCCGCCCTGGCAGGCACCATTCCCTACGAGCTGACCTGCGCCGTCAGCAAGCGCGTTCCCCGTATCTATTACCGGGACGGCAAGATAGTGGAAAAAGAACTGCTGCTACGCGGATAGGGAATTACTTTTTGACTTTTTAATAAGATATTGCCTGCTGAGTCAAACCATAACATCGGAAAAAGAAGTTCTATTTGACTCCCTGGCGCCAAGGTTGCTACAGAGTCAAACACCCTCAAAACTTTTCAGGGAAAATTTTGACCCTGGCAGCATAAAAATTCCACAGAGTCAAAGCAGTTATCTCTTCAGAATGCCCATTGTTTGACTCTGTGGAAAGAAACCTTAAAATAGGTCAAAAGCTTACAGGAAAAACTTCATTTTCATTTGACTCAGATGAAATGAATGCCCAGAAAAGTCAAACAGAACCCAGAAAATTGCTTTCTGCATTTGACCCCATGATAAGATGTTTCCTACAGAGTCAAATTTGACCCAGAAAATGAAAATTCATTTATGCCACCGGCTTCCAGTCCTCTGCATATTTTTTACATTTCTCGCATAAATGTTCCACCGACTCCGGGGACTCCACATTGGTCTGGTGTGCTCCGGTTGCATACACCATCTCTGTTCTGGGGTCGGCATCAGCTCCGGCACCGCATTGTCTCACACCGGCATGAAGTAAAAAAAGAGCCGTGGTCTGAAAAACAGACACCGCCCCTGTTTTGTCTGAATTTATGTCCTCTTTTCTCTACCGAAACCAATTCCAAAAACTCAGGCGGACTTGCTTAAGTCTGCCTGCTTTCTTTGCCGTTCGTTTAACCGGACAAGTGTTGCTTTCTTTGTTTCCTCCGGCTTTCTTACGATGTCCTCCAGACCGGCTCCGTAGAGCTCCATAAGAGCAAACATCGTGTCCGCCTGCGGATAACCTTTTCCGCGCTCGTATTTATACACAGCCTGTACGGACCCAAGGCATAAATATTCCCGCACATCTTCTACCGTAAGGTGATTTGCCTCACGCAGCCGCCGCAAGTTCTGTCCGATAACCTGTATGTCGTATTCCGGTCTGCAATCCATGATGTTCCTCCTTTTCTGTATCTGTACTTTCTGCATCCGAAAAGCTGCTGCCTCTTTTCGGGTATTCGCTTTCTGCAACGCAAGTGTCTCCTTGCTTTCTCGTGCTTACGTCCAGTAAGGCTTCTGGTCTTTATGGGTGTAGCCTTTTAACTTTTCCCGGTAATCACTCACCCTGTTTTCATAATACAAACAGTTTTTTTCTTTCAGACGCCCCTGCTCCTTCATTTCTGTAAACCTGCTTTCCAGCTCCTGAAAATCCGCCTGCGCATTGTCCTTATAATTGTTTGACATGTTCATGTCAATTTTGGTCATCAGCGCATCCAATTCTTTTTCATATCTGCTCTTAAAGAGAACCATATTCTGTTTCCTTTCTTCCTGCCCCATTTTGCTTTTTCTTTTGGATATAGGACTCCTTTTTCCTTCCTGTACCCAACTCACTTGCATTCTTTTGGATATAGGAAACTTTTTCTCCTCACTATACCCAACTTGCTTTGATTTCTGCCTTATCGGGACGCCTTGAAATTATAAATGGGTTTCATAATGTCAATGACATCCACGGAGTCTTTGATAACATCAATAATATCATCCAGTGATTTATATGCCATAGGGGACTCATCCAGCGTGTATTCATTGACAGAAGTGGTATAAATTCCTTTCATGGACTCTTCGTATTCTTTCATGCTGAGCTTTGCCTTGGCATCCGTCCGAGACATCAGACGGCCGGCGCCGTGGGGCGCCGAAAAATTCCAGTCAGGATTTCCCTTTCCTACGGCAAGAACACTGCCATCCCTCATGTTAATGGGAATTAATACCTTTTCGCCCTTGTGTGCCGCTATGGCTCCTTTTCGCAAAATCATTTCTTCCGTATCAATGTAATTATGAATGGTGTGGAACGCTTCTCCGCCTGTCATGCCGGTTTTTTCCAGAAGGAGTTCCGCCATCTTTTCCCGGTTTCTTTTGGCAAAAGCCTGGCAGATAAGCACATCATGCAGATAATCTTCCAGATATCGTCCGCTCAGATAACAAAGGTCCTCCGGCATCGTGGGCTCCGACTCGTACACCTTAAAATGAAGCTGCTTTAAGGCTTCCTGTATTTCTTCCCTGCGTCCCTGTTCCTTGTAGGTGCGGATGATTTCCTCCCTCTTTTCCAGATATTCCCCATAACCTCTGTCCAGATTGACCGCCAGCTTCTGATAAAGCTCCGCGACCTGTTTTCCCAGATTCCGGGAACCGGAATGGATAACCAGATATTTGGTTCCGTCAGAGGCCTCATCAATTTCTATGAAATGGTTGCCGCCTCCAAGGGTTCCTAAGGATTTTGCCAGTCTTTTCGTTTCCTTTAACTGCCTGTAACAAACGAGATCCGTCAAATCAAAACGCTCTATTCTGCCGTCCCAGATATCCCTTCCCGAAGGAATAAAGTGGGCTGCTTCATCCACTTTTTCAAAATCAATATCGGCTTTTCCTAAATTCACCGTATACATACCACAGCCGATGTCCACACCTACCACGTTAGGAACGGCTTTCCCGTTAATCGTCATGGTGGTACCGATGGTGCATCCCTTTCCCGCATGCACATCCGGCATAATACGGATTTGGGAACCCTCCGTCATGGGGTAATCGCACATCCGTCTGATTTGCTCTATGGCTTCCTGCTCCACTACCTTTGCGTAGCAGAGCGCTGTATTCATCTTTCCTTTAATCTCTATCATAGGATACTCCTTCCTGCCCGGCTCTGTCCTGTCTAATTGTTTACTTGCCGTGCCCGTTATTGTATGTATCTGATAATCCTATCATAGAGTCTGTTTTCTTTTTTATCACGGAAAAAAAGTTGCGAACTCGTCGATGAGCGCCATTTGTCGTTCCATTCTTTTGCGCAATTCTTCCCGCATTTCGTCCGGCGCCGTCACTTCTATATAGCTGCCAAAGGACAAAATCTGGATAAGCACATCCGTTTCATCATCCACATCGTATTCCAGTGTGACAAGATAATTTTCCGCCTCCCGGCGCTCCACCTCTTTTTTATAGTGGGAAAACTTCATCATGGCACGCTCCAGCGCATTCCGTTCATCCGTCAGTATGAATTTCAGTACCTTTTTCTCCCGCTCCTTCAACCGGACATTCTCCGGAAATGTGTCTTTTAGAAGTTCGCACTGCACAATTCTCCCTAAATTAACGGTCTTGATGCTCTGCCTGTCCGCACAAAGCACCCGGAATTTGTCCTCTTTGTCGGAATACTCCAACTGAACCGGCTCCAGAATTTCGCACCGTTTCTGCTCCCTGCTGTTCAGGAAAGAAACTTTCAATTTTCTTCTTTCTGCGATTGCCTGCCTGATTAGCCGGAAATTGGCAATATAGGCAGGGTCGTCGTAATCGTCCCCATCGGCATACCGGTCAAAATACACGATATCCTCCGGGAAAAACAACGGCTCCGTGTCGGCGAGCTCCCGGGGACAAGCTGCTGCAAAATCCGCATTTGACACGGCAGTGGCTGCTTGTTCTGTATTCTCCGGCACAGGTTCCAAGAACAATTTTACCCGTTTATCCAGAAGAATGGTTTTCAGCCATCTTTTTTCCAGTATGGTCAGGGGCATATCCGGGGTGTGCTTTAAGGGCGTGTGCAGGTTTTCGTCTAAAAGCTGCCACTCCTGTTTTTTTAACGCCGGTATCATAATAAGACTGCTTTCCTCAAAAGCAGTCTCCGCCACTATCTCATACATTTTCTTTTCCGTCAGCCCGCCTTCTATAGCCAGGTTCAGCATTTTCGCCACCGCCCGGTAATAACAGCCGTAAATTTCATGAAAAAGCATTTTCGTCCTCGTATTGTTTCAACATTTTTACCATATCTATTTTTATCTGGTTCTTCACATCCTCGTTATCGCAGCGTATCGCCTTGATACGCCCGAAGAAGGTCCTTATCCACGGCATCATCTCATAGGCATCCAGCACATCCGCCGAAAAACGGTAGGTTTCCTCATCCACTTTGGAAACGGTTCCGCATCTTTTTTCCCGTTCCAGCCTGCGAACGATAAACGCTTCGTCCGTCCCCACATAAATATCCATTTCGATATGCTCGTACCGCCGGTACTTGGCACAGCTCACACCCCACATATGCTCTCCGGCACGTTCACACACCTTAAGAAGTCTGTCATAGTCCGCACAAACCTCTCCCGCTTTTCCTTTTTGTATGTAATCCACCCGTAGGGAATAGGGTCTTAAATTGTCCGCATCCATACAGAACAAGTAATTGCGTCCTCCCTGTGTGCTTACATAAAGCTTGTAAGGAATGACCGTCTGTTGCTTCACGCCTGCATCGCCCCGGCTGAAGGAAGTAATCTCCAGTAACCGTTTTTCATGGATACCTTGTAAAATCAGCTCCGTAATTTCGGCATCATAGGCATTCATTATATAGTGATTTTTGAAGGTCAGATATTTTCCGGCGCAGTCATTCTTATCGGACAGACACTTTCCGTTTTCATCATTTCTGCCAGTCGGATAAGCTTTCTCTGCATCCGGTTGCATGCGGTCTTCCAGGTAGCTGCCAATCACGCCCAACGGGCTTTCTTCCGTAAAAAAGCGGATGGCTTCTTTATATTCCGCAAGACAGATTTCATTCTCCGAAAGCCGGTATGTGACCGTCCTGCCGCTCTTTTCGGAAACGACTATCCCCAGTTCCTCGTATTCTTTCAGTTTTTTCCGAAGGGTGGACTCATCGAAGCTGATGGGATTCTGAAATGCTGTGAGATATTCCGTATCCATAATCCGCAGAATATCTTTTAGCGAATAAGAATTGCCCGAAAGGATATCTAACAACAGAAAATGCAGTGTAATATCCTTGTTGGTGAAGCTTTTGGCTTTGAACGCCTGATACAGCGGATTGTGGGTGACGCTCCTGCCCTCCAGGGAAATAAAGGCGTTTTTGCCGGAGGGAGTCTGGCGGAACGAAATCAGGTGGCCGAGATAACTCTGAATACGGCGGCGTTCGTTGTCGTAACTGCGGGCGCTTTTCCTGTCATATTCTTCTCTGGTCTTGAAGCCGTACAAAAAGAAATCGCGCATGTAGCCGCGGATGTTGTCAAAATTTTTAATTAATTCCGAATAAGCCACGGCTGCCCTCCCTTCTCAATATCTGCAAGACATCCATTCTGCAGATGTCACCAACACCGTCTTCGCCCAATCACTTCCGGCACGCTTTTTCCGTTTTGTTAATCATAATGAATAATAAAATCAGGAAAAATGCAAGGTATACAGGCATCAGTTTCAGGCTGATATAGTTGGCTATGAGTCCGAAAACGGGCGGCATAAAAGTGGAGCCCACATAAGCGCTTGCCATCTGGATGCCGATAATGCCCTGCGAATTTTCCGCCCCAAAATTATCGGGTGTGGAATGGATAATGCATGGGTACACCGGGGCACAGCCCAGTCCGATGATAACAAATCCCACGACTGCCGTAACGGTAAACGGCAGTGCAATGCATACCACACCCGCAAGCGCAATGCTGACGCCCAGCCGTATCATCTTATTGTCACCCAGCTTGTCGGATATAAAGCCGGATAAAAATCTACCTGTGGTAATACCGATAAAAAACAACGAACCGTATGCCGCTGCTTTTTCATTGCTGATACCCCTTGTGCCTTCCAGGTAACTGCTTGCCCATAGCATGGTGGTGGCTTCCGCCGCGCAGTATGCCAGGAAGCCCAGCAAAAGGTAGGGCACTCCTTTTATTTTGAAGGCGCCCTTTATGCCTAAAAGCACGGTTTCCCCGCTCTCTGTCTCCGTCTGTTTGTTGACCTTCCATAACGGAAGTGTCACCAGAATTACCGCTGCAATGGCAAACTGCAGGCAGGAAACGGTACGGTAGCCGTTCGTCCAGGTGCTGTGCAGCAGGGCATAACTCATAATGTACGGGCTGACAATCGTACCCACGCCCCAGAAGCAGTGCAGCCAGCTCATGTGACGGGAACTATAATGCAATGCCACATAGTTGTTCAGTGCTGCATCAATAGCGCCGGCGCCCAGACCGTAGGGAATTGCCCAAAGGCACATCTGATAAAATTCCGTAACGGTAGAAAAACCAAATAAGGCAACGGCCGTGAGCAGGACGCTTACGAACGTTACCGTTTGGGTCTTAAACCGTTTGGTCAGTCTTTCGGACAACAGTCCCGAAATAATGGTGCCACCCGAAATAATCATGGACACCATGCCCATATAGGACAACGGCACGCCGAAATCCACGCGGATGGTAGGCCATGCCGAGCCCAGCAGCGAGTCGGGCAGCCCCAGACTGATAAAAGCTAAATAGATAACTGCTAAAAGTAATAAATACACAAAACTTACCTCTGTAAAACGAATTTTTTCGCAAAACTGCCTTGCTGAAAAACGGATATTTTTCGAAAAACCGCCGATGCAGAAAATTTCTTTTGCTGAACTATTTTAACTGCAGACCGGCTGCAAATGCCTTGCCCACTACATCTCCTAAAGCCACATAGGTGTTGGCAGCCGGATCATAGGCAATGGGTTTTAATTTCTTAACATCAATTTTTCCGTCGGTCATCACGGAGTCATCCGCCGTCACATTGACGATTTCGCCAATCAGAATGCCGTTTTCAAAGCTCTTTACTTTACATTCCAGAGCCACGGGCAGCTCGTCAATCAGCGGTGCGTTTACCATGCTGCTCTTTGTTGCATGGAAGCCTGCTTTGGCAAACTTATCCGGCACCTTTTTTGCTGACTCAATACCCACATAGTCGCAGGGAACAACCGTACCCTCCGTTGCCATGCTTACAGTGAAAGCACCGGTAACAGCCAGGTTTTCGGTGGTCTTGTGCTCAGAAAGGCTGATGGAAATTTCATTCATATCGGAAATCATGCCCCAGGCTGCGTTCATGGCATTGGGCACGCCATCCTTGTCATAAGTACCGATAATCAGCACCGGCATGGGAAATATCAGAGGCTTTGCTCCTAAATCAATTCTGCTCATACTAATCCTCCTTGTTTTTACGAAGTAAAAATCCGAGCCCTCCGGCGAGGAGAGGATTTTCCTCCTTGTTTTTACGAAGTAAAAATCCGAGCCCCTCCGGCGAGGAGAGGATTTTATTCATTGTATATGACTTGCTCCAGTCACATAGTCTATTATAACACCCGGCTGCACATTATAGCAATAAACGCAGAAGGAAATTCCTTCCCCGCCGTCTTCCACCGAATAAGCCTCCATCAGTACGCCGCCTGCCACTAAATTATCACCTTCAAAGACAGGCGTCACCCGGTACAGCACATGGTTGTCGTTCCTGTCCAGATATTTTGCCACCTGCTCCTCAAAGGGAAGCATTCCCTCCACATTCATATAGTGGGTTCCGGTAATGAGATTTTCTTCATTGGCATTTTCCGCCGTCAGACAGTATGCTATCAGATGGCAACGGTTATACAGAAACGGTGGGTCCGAGTCAATCAGTCCCTCATACTTTGCCTGCCGCCAGCCGGACGGCTTCACACTGCCAATCTTTCCTCTTTTTCCGGTGGGCATCAGCTCCCTGCTCACGTTGGCAAATGCCACGCCGCACCGTCCCAGATTGTCCAGCTCGCTGTAAGACTCAAAGGTGTCCGTGGTTTTTTCTTCTTCCGTAAAAAAAGGAACATTGTCATTGACACGAACGTAGGGCTCTCCCGTATATTCCGGAATGGTGAAGCCGTCCGTGATGCCGGAGTTATTCTCTTCTTCCGTTTTCCGGGTACCGCCGGAAACTTCCTCCGTAATCTCCCCGATAATCTGCTCAATCGGGGCAGCGCAGGATGCCGTACCAAGTGCGCAGATTGCCGCAAAGACTATAACGGCTATTCTGTTTTTCCATTTCCATTTGAAATTCTGCATTTTCCTGTTCCTATAACGTAAAAAACTGTTGTCCGGCACGCCTGTCCTTGTGAAACAACAGTTTTATTTTACAGCTATTTTTATATTTTCCGCTATTTTATTTGCGGCATCTTAAAAATTGCAGAAGCCTCTGCCTCGCGACGTTTCCTGCGGCACATCCTCTCCGCTGACATAGCCTGTATGAAATGCCATGTTAATGTCCCGGAGTTCTTTTTTGCCGTCGATGTAATCCTGATACATTTCTACGAGACCTGTCATGCAGCCGTCGCAGTTTGCTTCGATATATTCCAGAGAGTCCGCGACAATTTTTTCCCGCTCTTCTCTGGTGGTGTCTTTAATCAGATAACTCATATTTTCTCCTCCAGTTTCTTATAAAAAGCAACCGCATCCGCAATGTCTTTCTCGTCCGGATGTCCCTTGGCAATGCCGCCGAGCAGCTTGAAAGGACCAAACGTATCGTAGCCCTTGCATCCGAAATACCCGATGTTGACCGCATGTTTGCTTGCCGTCACTTCTTCTATGGATTTGTAGGCAGCGGAACCGCCGTAAGTGCAGATATAGAAAACCTTCTTGTTTGCCGGAAGATTTACGGATGCAAAATTCAACACCGTCTGGTGAAACTTTCCATAATAGATACCGGAAGCAAATCCGATGCAGTCATACCCGGACAGTTCCATTTCTTTCACCCTGGTGGCATCCACCACTTCCACGTTACATTCTTTGGCAATAGCCTCCACTATTTTCTTCGTATTCTCATGATGCACCGAAGCCATTACAATAATGCTTTTCATTTTGTTTTCTCCTCTTCTGTATCTTCCGGCCACTCCGAACCGATGTCCAGTTTGTTTTCGACAAGCCACTCATCCTCTACGGAAACCGTCTTTGTTTCTCCCTGGCTGTTTTCCAGAGTCACGGTCACTTTCGGCCTTTCCCCCGGCATCAGGGCCTCGCACCCATAATCGCCGTCAAAAATATGCTTTATCATCCACATAATAATGCCCTCTTATAAAATATAGTCCTTTTTGAGGGGAATGGGAAGAGTTTTTAAAATAAGAACCGAAAAGATTTTTGTCTCTTTTCGGTTCTTTTTTACCCAATTTGCAATTCTTCAATATTTTATTTCTCAAAATCATGCAAAATTTCAAAACTTTTTTATAGCAAATCTTGCAGTTTTTCAAAGTTTTTATGGCAAAACATGCAAGAACATGCAAGACATGCCAAACATGCAATTGTCAATCGAAGAGAAAAATTTTATAATGTGCTATGATAGATTACAAAAATAAAAGCTTTACCGGAAAGGAATTTTCTATGAACACTCCCGACTTTTCAAAGGAAAATATCAAGCCCTTATTCGACTCCAAATTTGTCAGAGTCTTTGATTTGCAGTATGCGGAGGGAAAGCATTATTATGATGCCACCAGACGCACCGGCGACGATCTGGTCGCTTCCAAAACAAAAGAAGAATTTAAAAACATGCATGCGGATGCCGTTACCTGTATCGTAGTTCTTAACATAAAAAACGAAGAACCCAGACTGCTGCTCAGTCATGAATTTCGTTATCCTACCGGACAGTTTCTCTTAAGTCCGCCCGCCGGGCTCATCGATAAAGAAGATTTACAGCCGGTTATGACAGCAGCTTCTGTGACGTCCGATGCCGCAGCAGGCGCCGCCGGTACGGACATGCGGACCGCTCCTCTTATTAAAACCGCCATCCGGGAGCTTAAGGAAGAAACCGGCATTGTATTCGGAGTAAACGACACCGCCCGCATCATCAATCCGCTGCTTTTCAGCACCCCCGGCATGACTGACGAAAGCAATGCCCTGGTGCTGCTTTCCATCAACAGGGACACCATGCCGGATTTAAGCACCGCCGGTGCCGTAGGCAGCGAATGTTTTGACGGCTTCTCTCTTTTAACGAAAGAGGATGCTCTCCGAATTTTACGACAGGGCACGGACGACAACGGTATTTTTTATTCCATATACACCTGGGCTTCCCTCATGCATTTTGTCACAATGCCTTTCTGATGCAGATAATCGTCTAATTCCATGTTCCGGCACATGAACGGCTGAGCTCCTCTGCGGAAAATCCAGCTGGTGCAAAGCGGCATATGCAGGATTGTCTGCGTGGTTTTATTGCACCGGGTTGCAATGGAGGATGCCGTTTTCGGGTCATTCCCTCCCATGTAAATCATGGTGTCGCAGTCATCCACTATGGTATGGGCTCCCATGTCATAGCTTTGTTCCAACTGGGACAAAGACTGCAGGATTAAAATAGCGGAAATTTTCCGGGAACGGATGTTGGAAATCATGTTTTCAAAGTTGTCAATCCGGCAGTTTGTGGCAAAGTCGTCCATGAAAAAACGGACCGACACCGGCAGCCGGCTGTCCGCACACCGCTCGTCCGCGTAGGTGCAGAGCTGGTTCATGGTCTGGGTAAAAAACAGGTTTATCAGTAAATCCATAGACCTGTCCGTGTCCGATACTTCCACAAATACCGCCGTTTTCTGCCTGCCGATAGATGTCAGGTTCAGCTCGTCATCCCGCATCATCTGCGCTAATTCCTCCGTGTCGAGAGAGCAGAATTTGCTGATGGCGGTCACGACAATGGTGTGGAACGTTTTATCCGGCGCCTGATTGACATTCTGGAACTGTTTATACGCCCAGCTTGTGGGATTTTTCTTATGCAGGTTCTCCATCATGTTTGCCAGAATGCTGTTCCGGCTATCGCTGTCATCCCTTCCCGCCGCCCGCAGAATTTCCAGTATCATATGAAAATTGTGCATACCGGACTCCTCCGGTATGGTTTCTTTCACGTATGCTATCAGACTGCTTATCAGCATCATGGCGGAATCATCCCAGAACGGGTCCGCCATGTGACGGTGTTTCTCGCTTACCATGATGTGGGAAAGCTGCTGGATTTGCTGTGTGTTTTTCACATACTGCAAAGGATTGTAATGGACGGATTTTTCCGGGTGAATAAAGCTTAGTTTCACCACCCGGTAGCCGTGCTCTTCCATGTAGTGTCCCCACTGCCGGTGCAGATTTCCCTTGGGGTCCGTCAGCACATAACTGCCCACGCATTCCAAAAGGTTCGGCGTAATAACGGTCCTGGTCTTTGAAGCGCCCGTGGTTCCCACCACCAGCACGTTGTTGTTGAGTCTGGTCTGCCGGTCGTCCAGACTGTATCGTTTTCCGTCCGGTAAAATCATAAAACCATATTTCTCTGCACTTCTGTCTGCCATGTTTTCTCCTCCCTTTTATACGTGCCCTGCAGTTCCGATACTTCCGTTTTACATCAGGTCATCCGTTACCCAGTCGCAAATTCCGAAAGCTACCGCCTCCTTCGCATCCATATAGTTGTTAAATTCGGTCGCCCGGTTTACCTCTTCGATGCTTTTTCCCGTGTGCTTTGCCAGAATTTCATTTAATTCCTGCCTTGTCTGCATCATCAGGTCGGCAGTGTTTTTGACCGATGATACAGAGCCTCCCACCCCGAGGGGAATCAGCGGCTCATGTATCATGACCTTGCTGTGGGGCAGAATAAACCGCCTGCCTTCCTGACCGCCGGCAAAAATAACGGCGCCCATGCTTGCCGCCATGCCCACGCAGTACATGTTTATCGGCGCCCTGCAGGACTGTATCAAATCGTAAATGGCAAGTCCCGCATTGACTTCGCCGCCGGGGCTGTTTATGTAAATATTGATTTCCGACTGTTCATCCTCCATAAGTTTTAACATCTGCATGGTAAAGGAAAACACAAGGTTTTCATCAATATTGCCGAATAAAAACACCTTCCTGCCTGTAAGTGCATCCGTTAAAAGAGAAACGGTGCGGATGCCGTCCGCCGTCTCCCGTTCTACCTCCGGTACATCATTATATGTGTTCGTCATGTTGCTGCCTCCTGTGGTGGTTATGGTTTGTCTGATTGTCCGTGGATTGCTTGTTGTTTGCTGTGCCGTTGTTTGCTGTGCCGTTGTTTGCTGTGCCGTTGTTTGCCGTTTCGCTGCCTGTTGTGGTTTTTATTTTAGTATGCGGGCACCCTTTTGTCATTGAACGCATAGTTTAACCATGCACCGCTTATTTGGGGACAAAAAAGAACCCATATCCTTGTGATATGAGTTCTGTGTTTCTGCTGAAATCACCCGTCTCTGCAGGCTTTATCTGCTTATCTTCCGCGGAAGTGCCCACCTCTGCAAACTTTATTCTGCTATCTTCCACGGAAATGCCCGCCTTGCAGGTCCTACTCCGCAATCCCGCATGCCTTGCAGACTTCGTTTGTCCAGGCGTCCGCATCCAGGAGCAGCTCTTCATGCCGCAAATCGAATTCGCGGATATCCGGGTCGGCAAAGTACTTCTGATAACGTGCCAGATATTTTTCACCCATTTTCCTGGCATAAAAAACATGGATGACGGTACCGGGCGCGGAAATGTGTTCTCCGACTTTTGTATACAAGTCCGTGCAGAACTGGTTTCTCACGGAGTCCTTGGAAATAAAGGAGAAATCAATGCCGCTTTCCCTGCCCATGATTTCCATGAACTTTTTCATGTAAGCGGCTTCCTTTTCATCCCCCCGGTTCATTTTCTTGTTGAACATTTTCTCCATCCGGGAATTTTCTTTTCCGGTTAAAAACGGATAAAACAATGGCATTACCATCGCCGTTTCCAGCTTTGCCAGCCACATCGGCGCCTGGTCCATATCACTGGAGCCGATGATGGCATGGTCAATGTGGATATTTTTGCGTCCTACTAACAGGGACACAACGGAACCGCCCAGAGAACAACCGTAAGCCGCAAAAATTCTGCCCTGGAATTTTTCCTTTATATAAGCCTCTATTTTTTCCGTTTCGTCCAGTTCGGAAACAAAAGTGGTATTTTCCGTTTCATCAAATCCGCTGTAGCTGACGACTGCCGTATAAAAATATTTCTGCAGATTGGGCAGCACATGTCCAAAGTTCGTCTTCCAATAACAGCAGGTACCCGGAAATAACATAATAACCGGCTTGGCAGCATCTCCAAATTCATAAACCTTCATACTTTTTCTCCTCCTTACTTATTTTTCCGTACTTTTGAATACGCATACTCCCATTAAAAAATGCTGATTAGCCTTTGCTAACCAGCATCATTCTATCACAGTCCTATCCGAAATGCAATCCGACGGCTCGCATCCTGTTTATGTCCCAGAGCATCCCCCGTAGGTGCGAAGGGTTTTCCGAACGGCTTTCATGGATTTTCCGTGCTCCACGTATTCCATCTGGGCATCAAAAAAGGCGGCAAAGAAAAGGGTATACCGTGCGAGTCCTTCCTAATCCCGGTATGCGCTTCCGCAGGCTGTAATCTGCGCTATAAATGCCACGGAGGTATTCACCATGGAATACTCTGTCCTGCTTTTTTCCGCCATATTTATTGCTCCCTTGCCACCGTATACTTTTTAAGCTCCGATTTCAGGTATTCGTAGCGAAGTCTCTTTTCTTCCTTCGCAAAATGCTCCGCTCTTTCCTGCACCGGGTTGTTCTCATAGTCAAGGACTTCCTCTCCGAACTGCTCACTGGTGAGGTCAAACCGGCAGTCACCGACCACATTGTAGCAGTGATAATTGCCGCCGGGTCTTAAAATGCCGTACACCTCTCCGCCGAAGATATCCTGCGCCAGAAAAGCTGTAATGGAACACTGCCCCAGTGTTTTATTATCTTCCGTCCAGCCATCCCGCAGTCTGGGCGCACAAGTATCTGCGCACCAAATGTGCGTCAGTGCATCGTATAAATCTATGGGTGTATGTATTCCCCTGTATTCGTCCGTTATCGCCGGAACTGTCGCATTCTGCCAGCCCCAAAAGTTGTATTCCATATGCATATTCTCCTATTTATCTTACCAGTCCGGAGCCTTTTCTGTACTCCTCGTTAATTTCCCGCAGTTCTTTTTCCCCGTTAATATAAGGCTCATAAAATGTGTCCACGGAACCGCCCCCCAGATTGTCACATCCATTGCAGAAGTCACAGGCTCCTCCGCACTGGCTTAAGCCCTCCTGTACGATACGGATTCTTTCCTCTCTGGTCGTGTCCTTGATCAGAATACTCTTAATTTCTATGCTAAACACATCCTTTCCTATTATTTTTTATACTTTCCATCAAAACCGCGGATTTCTTCCAGCATGTCTTCCGTGCTGCCATCATCGGCATCATACCAGTCCATTCGTTTAATGTACTTTCCTAGCCAGCTGTCATGCAGAGCGTTTGTGGCAAGTCCCACATCACTGAACGCATCCTTACAGTCTTCGATGGTAAAAATCAGTCTGCGGTTATCCTTCGACCGTTCTGTAAAATCACACCCGGTAAACGTATCGCGTACGGTCCGGTACACGGCATCCAGGTCATGTTCCCCAAGAGCATCTACCTTTTCATCATCGATTTCCACCGTAATTTTATACAGATAATCGACTGCATCGTCCTGCTCCTCCGGCATTTTTATCTGTTCTTTTTTGCTCCAGTATTCCCGGGCTGTTTTGAATTGTTCCTGTGTCATATTGGTTTTCATCCCTTCCTGTCAAACGCAAGCTCTGCCTGTTAAAACAAGGCTTATCTGATTTTAGTGACACAATTTCAATTTTTTTATCCATTTTCACCTGTCTCGACTAATTCCTAATTAAATTATCACCCCACAACAATGGTCTATCTCATGCTGGATAATCTGCGCCGTAAAGCCGCTGTATTTTCCGTGTTGAGGTTTGAAATTACCGTCCAGATAATCCACTTCTATTTCTTCGTACCTTGTGCAGGCTCTGACCCCATCCAGTGAGAGGCAGCTTTCCTCCGTCCGGTATTCGCCTGCCTTCTTTGTAATTATCGGATTAATCATGGCAAACTGAAAAGGTCCCGCCGCTACCACGATAATCGCTTTATTCACACCTATCATGTTTGCTGCCATGCCCACACATATTCCGCCGTTCGCCCTTAATGTATCCAATAAATCCGTTACCACCTGCCGGTCTGCTTCTGTCGCCGGCTGTGCTTTCCGGGAAAATATTTTTGTTCCTTTTACTATTTTCTTAACCATAACTCCTGTCCCTGTCTGCAATAGTATTTCTTTCTAAAAAATGCATCTATGCAAATATGCCATTTTCTATTTCAGCAATTTTCTTATCTGCCCATCCGTCGCTATCGGATAAATTTCATGCATGTGCTCCACTATCTGCCGCCATGATTCCTGAGGGTCATCCTTATAGCGGGAGGTCACATAATCATAGCCGAACAGGTGCTCCGGGGAAGAATACACCGCCACATCCCAGCCGTATTCTGCGCCTTTTTTATTGACACGCTTCTTGAAGTCGCAGTTGCAAAGATATGTCTGCATCATAAGTCCGGTAACCGCACCTTCAAAGCCCTTATAACCATCCTTGCCAAAGCCCGCTAGCTTCTTCAGTTCACTGGAAAATATTTCTGCGTCCTCGTTCCCGTCCATGAAATTTTCCATAATTCTTTTGTGCTTCAAAGGTGCTTTTCCGTCCTCATACAGAGCATCAAAATCATATCCGTCCCGCCGGTAGTTGGCAAACACCGGCAGCCATTTTTTAGATATAAAACCAGCTTTTTTATCGAAGAACTTACCGTATACAATATCATGTTTTCCGGCTATAATTGCCCGCCATAGCCAGGGGTCTTTTTTCGGAATATCACACCACCAGTATTCCGGCGCCGTCCTTTCTTCCAGGGAAAACCCCGGAATGTCATTCTTGAACAGAGGAAGAAATCCCACTTCATTGATGTATGCGATTGCTTCCTCTACCGTATGAATGCACTCCGGGTCATCCCATTCCACTCCATACATAATCCATTCGCCTGCTTCGTTACCCATTGCCTGCCCCCGTTTTCCATGCTGTTTCACTTTCAGAGAATCTATTTTCCATGCGTTTTAATTATAATACATTGTACATGTATTTGAAATATTTTCTCCAAAATAATGCTGTGTACCGGTTAGCGTAATAAAAATCCGATCCATCTCCTCCACAAAGGCACTTTCTTTTTTGTTTTACATTTCAGTGCCTACTTCTTGAAGATTTGTAGGCACTTTCTTTTCTGTTTTGCATTTCAGTGCCTACCCCTTGAAGATTTGTAGGCACTTTCTTTTTTGTTTTACATTTCAGTGCCTACCTCTTGAAGATTTGTAGGCACTTTCTTTTCTGTTTTACATTTCAGTGCCTGCCCCTTGAAGATTTGTAGGCACTTTCTTTTCTGTTTTACATTTCAGTGCCTACCTCTTGAAGATTTGTAGGCACTTTCTTTTCTGTTTTACATTTCAGTGCCTGCCTCTTGAAGATTTGTAGGCACTTTCTTTTCTGTTTTACATTTCAGTGCCTACCATCATGAATATCAGTGCCGTTGTTACGTATGCTTTGTAAATGTTTCAGCGTTAGATTACAGCATAAAACAGGGCTGCCGCCCAGCAAAAAATATTTGTCAGCGCAACAGCCCTTGATTTGTTACTTTCTTGATTTGTTACTTTCTTTATTTTTTCCTATGATTTAATCCCACTTCTCCACTGCCTTATTATAGTACTCCATCAGCACCGGTCTGGTAAGCCGGTTGATCTCCACATCTTCCGCCATTTCGTCCTTTCCAAACAAAAAGAGAGCCGAAACATTCTCTGCGCTTAAGTACTTTGTCTCCACATCAAAGGTCAGCTCTTCCTTCAGTTCCTTCCGGCTTGCCATATTGAACCCCCAGTCGCCGAACGCCGGCACCTGCAGATGATACGGCTTTGTATAAAATCCTTCGCTTTCGATGGTATGGTTGATGCACCAGAAAGCTTTTGTGGCATAGTAGGGGCTGGTGGACTGCACCACCATAACGCCGTCATCCTTCAGGTGGTTGCCGCACACCCGGTAAAAAATATTGGAGTACAGCTTATTTAAGGACTCACTGTTCGGATCCGGCAGGTCCACAATAATCAGATCAAACATATCCTCCGACTTTTCCAGATATTCATAAGCATCCGTATTGATCACATGCAGCTTTTCCGATTGCAGGCTGTTTTCATTGATTTCCGTAATGTTGGGATTGGTGGAACAGATGCGTATCATCTCGGCATCCAGATCCACAAGGGTAATGTCCTTTACCTCGTCATATTTGAGAACTTCCCGGACTGCCATGCCGTCTCCGCCTCCCAGAATGAGTACATCCTCCCTTTGGGAAAGTTCACTCATGGGAACATGCACCAGCGCTTCATGATAGCGGTATTCATCCGCCGTGGAAAACTGGCAGTTTCCGTCTATGTAAAGCCGCACGTCATCCCGGTGCTTCGTCATAACTATTTTCTGATACTGCGTCTGCTCCATATAGATAATGTGGTCTCTGTACAATCCGTCTTCAATACTGTCGGAAATATTGTCTGCAAACAGGATACCCACTGCCATTCCTACAGCAAGGATACCCGCAATCACACGGTAAATCCGGATGTTTTCCACCCGCTCTCCAAAACGCCACAAAATCAGCATGGCTGCTATAATATTCAGAAATCCGCACAGAAACGATGTGGCAAAATAGCCCAGCTGTGGCAGCAACAACAGGGGAAATGCAATAGAACCCAAAAGACCTCCGATATAATCAAAGCTGAAAATGGAGGAAAGCGTAACCGACAGGTTATTTTCGTCCGCCTCAATAATCCTTGTCATAATGGGGATTTCCGCTCCTGCCAGCGTGCCGATCAAGAGAATTTCCGCATACATGACAGCCGCATAATTGCTGATGTAAATATTGGAAAGAAAAAGCAGAAGGGAGCTTACGCCCCCAACCACGCCGATACTTAGCTCAATTGTCACAAAAACGTGAAACAGATTTTTCTTAAAATATTTGGAAATATAAGAACCAAAACCAAGTGCTGCCATATAGAGTCCGATGGTTATGGAATACTGCAGGGTACTGTTTCCCAAAAGATAGGAGCTTACCGCACTGATGATCAGTTCATAACACATGGAACAACCTGAAATAATCAGGGTTGTCAGCATCAGAAGTCTGTATTTCTTACTCATGTCATTTTCCTTCCGTCTGCTTTGTAAGATTATTTATCACAATCAGACCGTATATTACTGGATAACGCCGCTTACGATAAACGCAATGCCCAGAAAAATACCGAAAATCATAATACCGGCTGCCTCATTCTTTTCCTTCAGCGCCACATTAAAATTGAATTTCCGGTTTACCAGGTCAACCAAAAAGTACGCAATGATAAATGCCACAATGCCGATACCCGCAAAGGCTACGGTGTCCAGCACTCCCTGTAATAATTCTACTGCCTCGCCCACCGTATTGGAAATGATGGCGGAGCGGATGACAAATCCAAGGCTGGCATAAATCCCCGCTGAAACCCAGCCTACCGCTTTATTCCCCTCCCGGATTTCCTGCGGAAAATCCACCGGAATAACCAGATCAATGATAAAATAGCCAAGCATCATCATGACAAGGCCGACCCCAAGATACACAATTGTTTCCAATGCTACTGTTAACATACTCTTTTCTCCTTTTAACTGTTGGCTGTTTTTAGTTACTGTTGGCTGTCTTTAGTTACTTTTAACTGTTTCTGCTTTTAACTGTTTCTACTTTCCGCTGCTGATTCCTCCGCTTGAAGAATTCCGGCTGTTGATGCTCGACTGCCTTATGGAATTGGAATAGGAATCAAAGTAGCCGTTGCCGATATTATGTACGGTGGAGCCGTCATACATGGAATATGCCGATGGCGTGCTCTTGTAGGAGCTCGCATCCGAAGAATATCCCGAACTGTAATAATGACTCCGGTACCAGCTTGTATCTGCGCCGGTGCTTCTGTACGGGGAATTGTCCGAAGCATAATTGTACTTACGGTTCGATATCTGTACATATACCACATTTTCTTCCGATTCCGGATGGTAAATCAGGCAGTATTCCTTCTTGGTAAGAATGGCTATTTCCGCATCTGCCTCATCATCCTTCTGGGTAACGGACACGGTATTACCGTCCACACCTTTGATGATGTCCTTTGCCACATCATCCGTAGTAGCATCCTTAAAATACTCGTACACCGTTGCCGTCTGGTTCGCATTTCCCGTAATGGATGTCTTATAATTATATTGACCTGCGGATTCCAGATACGTGGAAATCTTTTTGCTGTTGACCGCTATATTGGAAAACACTGTATTAAAAATAGGCGGTATAACCATAAACAGGAGCATAAGGGCAACGACAATCCCCAATCCCCGGGCACTGTTTTTCGGTTTTTCAAATCCGGTTACCACAATCTGTTCTTTCTCTACATATTCTCCCTTAGAGTATTCCGTTCCGTCACTCCACATCTCCACCGACAGGGTATGGTCTTCGGCTTCGTCTTCAAATTCCAGAAACGTTGCGCTCTCTCCCGGGTCCACATCCACATCTCCGCCGGAGCTTCTGACCACCTGTGTCCCTTCGTCCACCTTATGCCATTCCGGTCCGATTCTGCCTCCCACATCGTTTGCCGGCCATGACACCGAATATTCATTATAAAAATCATCACAGGAAAGCCATGCCTCTCCATTGCGTGTCCGCAGCCGGTACTCCGTCCAGAATTTGCCCGGATCCTGAGTGTTTTCATACCGGATAAAACCGATTACCTTTCCTGCCAGGCCATTGATGTTAAGCAATGTTCCAATCTGATAGCCCATTTTCTCCTTCCCCCTTTGCCTCTTCTTCTCTGATGTCTTTACTTCTGTTCCGTATCCGCCGCCTCTGCCGGGGTTCCCGGTTCCGGTGCAATCTCTCTTTGCACGGAACGCATCACGATTTTTTCCGCCCCGAACAGCGTCTTCAGTATTTCCGTAATTCCTTCCACCACTTCATCCGTACAGGAGAAGATATCCACTGCCGCATAACCGTATTCGGGCCATGTATGCACTGAAAAATGAGAGGTGGAAATTACCGCAAAATAAGTCACCCCTATTGGTTCAAATTTATGAATACATTCCTCCACGATATCCGCACCCACATATTCTATTGCCCGGTGCGCTGCCCTCTTAATGGCTTCCGTATCGTTTATGATTTCCGAACAACCATATAAATCCGCAATCAGCTGTACTGCCATTTTCCCCGCCTTCCGTAATTGGTCTTCGATTCTTCCTTTGACGCTCCGCATTTGCTGCAGTTTGCGGCATCGGAGCGATTGTATGCCCCGCAGTATTCACACAGCCAGTCCGGCTCATTGGTCGTAAGCGCCTTTTCTTCCTCTGTCAGTGCTGCTGCCTCTATATCCTCCGGCAGGTAAAAGATTGTTTCCACACCGCGGGCTCTTCCGCAGGAAGTGCATGCGTCAAAGCGTGCTTTAATCCCTTTCTTTCCGCAATACGCACAGTCCCAGAGACCTTCAATCCTTGTTCCCATAACATTCCGCCTTTTCACGTAAACAAATAATTTTGTCCATTATATCATATGTATTGCGGTATTTCCATTACAAACTACGCACGTTTTCAGAACCCTTCGTGCAAAAAAGGCAAAAAAATACCGTCTGCACGGCATTTGCATTTGCAGGCGGTATTTTCCCGGATATATTCTATTTTTCTGCCTTGATCAGGTTTTTATAAAACCGCACGGCTCCCGGCAGACAGTTGTACTCAATATTCTCATTCAGGCCGTGCATTCCCTTCATCTGCTCCGGTCCGTAAACCACCGGTGCAAAACGGATACAGCTCTTGCATACCGGCTGGTAGAACTGGGCATCGGTCGCTCCCGTCATCACATAAGGGCTTGCCGGAAGTCCCGGGAAGGTTGCCGCAATGGTCTGCTCCACAAGGTGGAACGCCTCTCCGTGAATGTCCACAGGCTCTGTGTAGTCGTTGGCATGCAGCACTTCGGTTTCCAGTCCGTGCTTTTCAGCTACCTTCCGGATAATCTCCAGGCTTTCCTTTTCTCCCTGATGGGGAATGAAACGCATGTTGGCGCCCACATAGGCTTCCTGCGGCAATACGTTATAGGCATCGGAGCCCTTCTGTACGGTAAACGCAATGGTTGTCTTTAACATGGCTCCCGCCTGTGCACTGATGGCCGGCAGAACGGCATTTAAGAGCGGGCGGAACAACCACAGATTACCGAATACCAGTTTCATTCCGAAGCCTGCATACGGAGACAGACGGGTAAACATGGCCGCCACCTCAGGCAGCATCTTTTTTTTGAACGGGGAATGAGTCTCTACTTCATTGACAAAAGCTGCCAGTCTGGCAATGGGAGTTCCCTTTACGGGAGTGCTTGCATGACCGCCGTTGCTTCTGGCAGTGAACTTTACATCCCCCTTTCCCTTTTCAAAAACACCTACCATGGCAAAATTACCATGGATACCGCCGATGGGGTCGGTAATAATACCGCCGCCTTCATCGCATACTAAAAATAATTCAATACCTCTTTTCTGAAGCTCTGCCACAATCTTGGGCGCACCGTCCCCGCCCCACTCTTCTGTGCAGGAGGATGCCAGATACACATCGGTAGGCGGTACAAAATCTTCCGACAGCAGCTCTTCCACGGCCTGGAAGAATGCCATGACCGAAGCCTTGGTGTCGGAGGTTCCTCTGCCCCACACCTTACCGTCCGCAATATCTCCGGAAAAAGGCTCATGCACCCACTCCCCTTCCGCAGGAACCACATCCTGATGGCTCATCAGAAGAATGGGCTTCTGTGAAGACTTTCCTTTCCAGTAAAAAAGCAGATTTCCGTCAATTTCCGTTTTTTCCAGTTTTTCATGCACAAGGGGAAACAGCTCTTCCAGGACCTTGTGGAAGCCCAGAAACTTTTCCACCTCCGCCACATTGGCATGGGATGTGGTATCGTACTGCACCATTTTAGAAAGTTTACGTGCCAGCGCCAGGGACTCTTCCTCGGACTCTTTTGCTACATAGGTCGATGTTTTCGACGGCATCAGAAGTGTTCTTATGACCGCAATGAGCAGAAGCAGCAGAATGAGTGCAAGCACTGCAAGAAGTATAAAACCAATGTATTTCATATCTGACCTCTTTCCTTAAGATTCTTGGGTATTCCCGTCCTTACTTCCTGCCGCATTCTTCTTTTTGAACAGCAGGTATGCAACACCGATGGCAATGGCTCCGGAAGGAATAATCATAAAACTGGTGGAACCTGTCAGGGAAGGCACCAGAATAAACAACAGACTCATAACCACTAACGGCAGGGCTGCTATCTTCATATTTTTACGATAGTACTTGTATGCCATGGCGCCAAACAGCGCCGGAACCACGTTTTCAAATGCCGGCTGCAGAACCTCACTCTGTAAAATGGGCTGCAGGGGAACCATCAGAAGTACGCCGATTGCCAGCACCAGTATTGTAACCAGGGAGGAAGTGGCAATGGAAATCGTGGAAATGATTTCATTTTCCGGAGTTCCGGTCTTTGCCCCTACCATATCCCTTGCATTGACGGCACAGGGGATTTTCATATTGATGAGGTTGCCGGTGATGAATGCCAGATAACCGCCTCCCGCTCCCAGCATAGGCGTATAAATTAAAAATTCTGCAATACTGCTGACCAGCCATACCAGTCCTACGGAAAGAAATCCCTTTCCTACCGCCCCAAGATCCGGATAGGCTCCCAGCATCCCGCCTATCAGAAAAGGCGCTCCTACCAGCATGATCAGTGTGATAATACTGACGATTCTGCCGATCACATGGGTCTTTCTTGTATAACTGTCCCAGACAGCTGTTTTCTTATCTTCTTCCATTTTGTAATCCTTTCTGTCATATCCTAATCCGAATATTTTCCCGTCAGGCATGCTTTCCCGTCAGGTACGCTTTCCTGTCAGGCAGCGCCCTACAGCAGTCCCGCCAGAACAGCCGCCAGCATACCGGCAATCATGCTTCCGGCAATGGAAAAGCTGTCGACCCAGGCCTGTTTCTTTTTCTCTATCAGATAAACAAAGCCCGCCATGACAAGTGCCGATACCGCCAGCACAATCAACGGAATATAGTCTCCGTTAAAGGTAAACAGACCGTTTTCCGATACAAAACCGCCAATGTATCTTCCCATATAAGTACTTACCAGTCCGATGAACATAGCTGTCATGGCCATGTCCCCGAAACCGGGCTTACCGCTCTTTTTGTCCGCAGTCAGCTTCTTTGTGTATTTTTTATTTAAGAATACTGACATAACCATTCCCCAGATAATGCAGATGCTCATCAGGAGCGCAATGGTGGAGAATGCCCCCGGTGTCATTTCCGCAGCCGAAAGGGTACTCAGTCCCACCTGCTCCGCCGCTGCCTGGGCCACCTGGGTTTCATAGTGCAGGGCGCCGATTACGGACAGGCGCAGCCAGGGCCAGGGAGTTCCCAAACTTCCCGACAGCGCAATGACTCCCAACAAAATTCCCACACTGGGCAGCAGGGAAAACGTGGCGCTGGAAATAATCGTACGCTTCATTTTCGTGGTATCCATGCCGATGGCCTTGCCGGTGCGGTAAGCTCTCACTAAGAAAATAACACATACCACTGCCACGAAAGCAATGATTCCGCCGCAGATTGCATACATTGGTACACTGTTTAGCTGATTTAAGATTGACATACGACTACTCCACCTTCTTTTACCGTAATATTCATATCGTCCTTCACATAGGCAAGAAACTCTTCCCCGAGACTGTCGATGACAGGCATCTTGCTGTTCTCCAGCCATACATCCGCTAAAATAGCGCCGGCTGCAGCCAGGGAATCAATGGGTTCGGAAAACAGCATGCAGGCCGGCTGTCTGCCCATGGAACAGGCGCAGTACAGTACCAGTCCACCCGTGGTGGAGCCGATGGTAGCCGGCAGGCACAATGCCTTTCCCGCCATCTGCTTGCCGTAAAGGTCCGGGTTGTTCTGGTCGCCGCAGGTTGCTTTTTTATCTCCAAACTGTAATGCCTTCTGGAAGGATGCCAGTGTATTGAGTCCTCCGTGGGACACCAGGGCTTTTGCTTCCACAGTCCCTTCCGCTATCACTCTGCCTTTAAATTCTTTCATCTTTCTGCTCCTCCCTTCGTAATCTGCTCTAAAATTTCTTCATCCGTATAATATCTTGCGCTGGTATAGGTTCTCAATTTATTGCTGGAAGTGATGACAGGCATCTTTCCGCTGAGAGGATTGTTCATGTACATGAGAGGACATATGTAGGAAGTGATGACACCGGTCTTTTTTAAGACTGCCGCATAGGGCGTTTCCTCAAATTTCTTAAGAACCGCCGGTGCTGCCGTAAAGACAGTCGGAATACAAACCCTGGTCTTTCCGGCTTCTTTTAAGCCCTGATCCACTTTTTTCGTCCAGTCAATCAGCTGGTTTAAGCTCATATGCGGGCATCCCATAAAGCACAGCTTCGGGGTGGCATCCTTCTTTTTCCAGATGACCGGATAACTGTCATAAACCCGCTGCAGCTCCGCATCGTCCACCACATAGACTTTAGCGCCCTCTGCCACAAGGTCTTTTCCGTATTTCACTGCCTCCGGGGTAATGTTTTCCACATGATATAAACCTACCGCACCGTTAGACGCTGTTGCGGCGCCGAAATCCTTCAGATAGGTCTTTGCCGCTTCATCCAGTTCTCCGCCAAGCCACTTGTCCAGCCCCTCTATATAGGGTACGTCAGCCATAACCTTCATACCGATGGCAGAGCCGAGCAGCTGCGCCTCCGGCTTCTTTGTGGTCTCAATTTTTACCACCCAGGTTGCTTTTCTGCCTTCGTCCGTAAGCAGACCGAACCGGGGCACATAGCCTGCAACCGACCCCATAAGGTCAATAATGCCGGAATTCCGGTTGCACCTTGCCCCCAGAACAGAGTTAGCATAAACAACCGCCGAAGACTCTGACCAGGAAAGCACCTCACCCATTGCAGGTGTGTTGCCTACTTCGTCCATGTAACAGGTACAGGTATAGGCATCTTTATCCATGATTCCTATCTGTTCCAGCTGCTTTTCATAGTCCTCCTGCTTGGAATACATGAAATTCTTAAAAACAAAATTCTGTAAAAAAGAGCTTGGCACGTTGGGATCAAGCGGTCTCGGGTCTGCGGAAAACTTCTGTTTGGACACATTTCCGGACTCTATGAGCTTATCCATCAGCTCATAAACCGGCGCCAGCGCCTTCAGCCCGAAGGAGGTAACCAGGTGATTGTATTTACTCGTTACGGGCACCATGGCATCGGCGCCGAAGACTTCTCCGTACCGCACCAGTGTCTGCATTACCTTTGCCAGGACATCGCCCTGTTTTCCATCTAAAATATCCTGTTGTTCTTTTGTTAAATTCATTTGTGTCCCTCCCATCAGATTTTCATGGCTACTTCATAAGCACGCCATACCACGGTTCTCAGGTTGCCGACACCGTTGCAGTCACCAACCAGGTAAGTCCTGCTGCCGGCCTGCGTAAGCGGATTCGGAATATAACCGGCGGAGCTGATTACACTGTCGCAGGAAATCGTCAGCTCTTTTCCCTCTGCATCCTTACATACAATGCTGCCATCCTTTACTTCCTGTAAGGTAGTTTCCAGGTACACCGGTACATTATGCAATGCAAACCATTCTCTTAAATAGGAGCTGTTTGCCAGGCAGACACCGGTCTGTGCGATCAAGTCATCCTTCATTTCCACAATGACGGGCTTTTTCCCCTGCAGCGCCAGTTCATAAGCAATCTCGCAGCCGGTAAGACCGCCGCCGATGACTGCCACCGTTTCTCCTACCGGGGTGCCGGTCAGATACTCGCAGGCCTCTACCATATTTTCGTGACCGGGCACTCTTTTCAGTACACGGGGAACGGAACCTGTGGCAACAATCACCGGGCTTCCCGCAAACTGCTCTGTATTTTCTACTTTTTCATTGTAATGAATTTCCACATTCAGATCTTTCATCTGCTTGCGATACCAGGTCAGCAGATCTCTCAGCTTACCCTTGTAGCTTTCTGCGCTGGCTGCCACAAACGTACCGCCCAGATGATCCGTCTGCTCATGAATCACCGGTTCATGTCCGCGCAGCTTCAATACTCTGGCCGCTTCCATACCGCCGATACCACCGCCGATAATATGTACCTTTTTCGGGTTGCCGGTCTTGATAATCCGGTGCTTTTCCCACTGCATGGTCTCCGCATTCACGGCACAGCGCGCCAGGTGCAGGGAATCAGACAATGCCTGGTCGTTGGGCACGCCCTTGTAGTGGCACATGTTAAAGCAGCCGTTATGACATAAAATACAGGGACGGATATCGTCTTCTCTCTCTTCCATCAGCTTGGTTACCCATTCCTGGTCTGCCAGGAACTGTCTGGCGAATCCGGCGCCGTCGATTCTGCCGTCCTTTACCGCTTCTGCCGCAGTCTCCGGATCCATACGCCCCGCACATACCACAGGGATATCCACAAACTTACGGATATGCGCCACATCCTCCAGATTGCAGTTTTCCGGCATATAAATGGGCGGATGTGCCCAGTACCAGGCATCATAGGTACCGTTGTCGCAGTTTAACATGTCGTATCCGGCATCCTGCAGATACCTGGCAGCCTTTTCGGATTCTGCCATATCGCGTCCGACTTCTACATATTCTTCGCCGGGAAGCGCGCCCTCACGGAAGCCCTTGGTCTTTGACTCTACACTGTAACGAAGGGATACCGGGAAATCCTGTCCGCATACCTTCTTGATTTCTTTTACGATTTCCACCGCAAAGCGATACCGGTTCTCAAAGGAGCCGCCGTACTCATCGGTACGTTTGTTGACATATTTTAAGGTAAACTGATCCAGCAAATAGCCTTCATGCACGGCATGGATTTCCACACCGTCCACTCCTGCATCCTTAAGCAGCTTTGCCGTCTTGCCAAATGCTGAAATAAATTCCTGAATCTCTTCCACCGTCATCTCCCGGGAAGGCACCTTGTCCGACCAGCGGTTCGGAGACGGGCTGGGCGCTGCCGTAATCTTGTCAAGATCCATAACGGGCTTGGATAAAACACGCAGCACCTTGTTGGTATACAGGGTTTCCATCATCTTACTGATGGTGAAGGAACGCCCGAAGCCTGCCGTCAGCTGCACAAACAGCTTTGCTCCCGTCTTATGGAATTCCGGCATCCATTCTGCCAGATCCTCATACATCTTTTTATTTTTGTACAACCAGCTTCCGAACATGGGGTTGTATACCGGCTGACAGCCCGGCAGCACCAGACCGCAATTGTTCTTTGCTACCTCCAGAATAAATTTAGCGCCATCTTTGTCAAAATGGTTTTTTTCCATCCAGCCCAAAAGGTTGGTTCCTCCCATGGATGTCAGTACAATACGGTTCTTGATTTCGCAATTTCCGATTTTCCACGGTGTAAACAGCGGTTCTAACTGTTGTCTCATGATAGCTCCTCCTTTGTTTTCCTACATTCTCTCTTGTTCTCGTTTCCCATTACACAAGTTCATTATACCATTCTTTAGGAATTTAGGATATGGGGGATTTTGGCTTCTACCAAAAAAGGGGCTGTCGCACTAACAAATTTTTTGCTGGGCCGCAGCCCTATTTTATGCTTGAATCTTACACTGAAACTTTTTTCAAAATAGATGCAATAATGGCACTGATGTTCATGATGGTAGACACTGAAATGCAGCACAGAAAAGATGGTGCCTACTAATTTTCAAGCAATAGGCACCGAAATGAAAAACTGAAAAGATAGTGCCTACTAATTTCCAAGCGGTAGGCATCGAAATACAGAACAGAAAAGATAGTGCCTACTAATTTCTAATGAGGTAGGCACTGAAATGAAAAACTGAAAAGATAGTGCCTACTAACTTCCAAGCGGTAGGCACTGAAATGAAAAACTGAAAAGATAGTGCCTACTAATTTCCAAGCGGTAGGCATCGAAATGAGAAAAAAGAGCTGCCGCCCAACAAAAAATTTGTTAGTGCGCCAGCCCCTTCCTTTCGCAGTTTGAGTCGAACATATATTCAGCGTTGAAAGCCACGAAAGAATTTGCTATATGCTATACTAAATATGTTTAGAATTCAATTAGCGGATAGTTCTAATACATTTTCTATAAGTACCATAGATTTCCCCAAAAAAGTTTAACTCATCATAAAGTATGACCTTTCTTTCCGTATCGGGTTATTTCATGCATATAAGTAACTCTTCATTGGTAAAAACCTCACTTACTCCTTTCTATGCTCTTTAATACCATTACTTTCTCGCAATCAGTCTTCAATAAGTGCCTTACCGTATCTTACCTTGATTGCTTCTAAATCTTTCTAGATAAAATTATCTTCCTTTTCAATATCCTCCCCTTCTCCGAACAGAAGATACCTCAGTGGGACGTTCAGATATCCGGAAATCATTTCCAGTTTGGCAAGATCCCGGATACCGCACCCCGGTTTATTGTTTTCAAGCGCACTAAGGTCCGGCTGGTACATCTGCAGATCTTCTGCCATTTTCTTCTGCGAGATCTTCTTTTTATTTTTACGTGCTTCCCGGATCCGAGCTGCGATGATGTCATAATCAATCATAAAACATTCCCCCTTTTTATCTTAAAGGAATCTCTCCTCCGGATACTGTTTTACTATCCTGTCAAATTGCCCGGGATAATGAACCTTAAACCATCCCAGTTTCATGTTCACAATCATGTAGGAAACCGCGTGTGCTTTCGGAAAAAGATACAGAATCCTCTCGCAGGACCAGAGAAACCATTCTTCCGCTCCATTTTGCATCAATATTTTTTTCCAAGAAGACCATTTTGCATTTTTTGCGCGTGAAACGGTTCCCTTTCTCACTGCTTCGCTGATTTCAAATGCCGTTGTCCGATCCACTCCAAGCGCTAAAATATGGTGGAATATATCATCACGGCTTCCCAGTATATCCTTGATATTAAATCCCTTTTCCTCGACCAGAACCTGCATGTTTCCTTCCCAGATACCCGTTCCATGACTCAGCGTACATATCTTTACTAAGTCATCAAAGTTATCCGGATGCAGCTTCTCCACCATTTTTCTTGTTTCTTCTGAACGGAATTCCGGAAGATCCGCGCACTTTGTTACTTCTCTGTGTTCATCCGGTCTGAATAATGCCAGCACTTCGCTGTCTTCTGTCGGTATTTCCTCCAGATTTACTCCCGTCTGCTCCGATAACCGAATCAGCATTTCCTGTGGCGCATGACTGAGTAAATCCAGTTTTATAAAGCTATGCCACATAAAATAATATTCATAATACGCAATCAGAGTTCCATCCTCTGTCTTAGTCAGGGGACTGATTCTCTTGTAGTCACAGCCGGCCGGAAATAATATCATTCCTCCGGGGTGTTTTCCTCTGCCTCTGAAATTTCCTGCCAGTTTTAATACTATTTCTTCCAGCCTGTCCATAAGAAAATAATATTCCGTATCCTCCATATAATCTTCCACCAAGGATTCCGCAAATGCACGAGTAACCGTCGGAAACGTACTGGCCCTGACTGCCGCTTCTATCCCAGTCAGTGTTCCCGCCTTTTGCATTATCTCCTCCTGTCTGTCGGTGGGAACGTTGATATCAATATCTATTTCCCGGTCATTATCTATTCCAAAAAGGATTTCCGGTTCCAGCTCATACTTCAACGGATCCACTTCGCTTATTCCCATGAGATATAGAACCATAGACCCGGCGGCACATCCCTTGAGGGAGATATCACAGGCCCGGAGCCCACATTTGTCAAGCAGTTCTCTCACCAGAAGAACATAGCTTTCCATTTCCGTCTTCTGCAGGGCAGCCAGTTCCGTTTCCAGTCTTTCTTCAGCCCTTACCGATTCTCTCTCACTATATTTCTGCTGCAGATTTTCATAGCAGCGGTTCCGAAGCTTTTCTGCCGCATTTTCCATCTTGGGAAAATATTTCTCTTTCGGAATAATGGATATTGTCTCACACATCTCCGCAATCCGATGGGTATTTTTTATTACCACTTCCCGGGCCTTATCTTCCGGAAGGTAGGAAAAGGCTTTTAACATTTCTTCCGTGTTTAGGAACCGGTAGTCCTCGGTGCATTTGTTCCTTCCGCGCCAATGACAGATAATTTTGTAAGCCATGCGATCCTCCGGATTGATATAATGGGCATCGCTGACCGCCACCACCGGAATCCCCGCTTCTCCGCATATATCAATGATCCTTATATTCGCCGACACATATTTTTCAAACGGAAGCACTTCCACATAGTCAAACAGGGATAACGCTTCGTTCAGGTTTTCTGTTGTTTCTTCATTCATAAGCATTTTGTAGATTTTTCCGCTTTCTACGCCGGAGCCTAAGAGCAGTCCCTCTCTGTGCTTAAGTAATTCCTTTAGCTCATATACCGGAAAATCCTCTGCGCTTGCATTGTCAGATATCAGTCCATACAAATTTTTCAGACCGGTATCATTCCTTACCAGAACGCTGATGCTGTATGTATTGCCTTCTTCGTCTACCACCGGCATTTCCATCCCGAAAATAGCACGCGTTGTATATTTTCTGTATTTTCGAACCATTTCCATCTCCGTAAAGCAGAAAATGTTGGACGTATTGGTAATGGCTACCGCCGGAATATTCTGTTCGCTTAACTGTTTCATAATTTCACCGACATACACAGTGGAGTCTCCGCCCTCCTTACTGTGAATGTGCAGTTCTATTCTTTCCTCAAAATCCATAACTCTACTCCTTTATCCATTGATTTTACGTTTATGCATGGGGCAATATTGCTGTTACTTTGTTCGAACAAGCTTATTATAGTCCGGGATGAGAGAAAATCGGATAGCTTATTTTCTATATTTCCAATCTGCCCTTACTTTGATGCTGAGCAGCATATCGCAATAGCAATTAAAATTACGATTACTACTCCCCGCTTATGAAACAAGGATACTAAAAGTCATGTCCCATAAATGACTCTTTTGCAATCGTGTCCCGGCAGCAAAAAATCCCCACTATACATTGCTGTATAGCGGGGATTTTACCATCTTCTTTTTTCTATCCTATCTATTCTGTAACAAACTTGCTTTTACGCACAAGTCTTCCACATATTTTTTCTTTGGGATTTCTTCTAACCATTCTTTGGGTATTGCATCTACACCATAATACAGTCCGGCAAGTCCACCGGCAACAGCCGCCACGGTATCTGTATCATCTCCCATATTCACGACTTTCAATAAACACTCTCTTAGAGAATCCGTGGTAATCAGGCACCATACCGCTGCTTCGATGGTTTCAATCACATAACCGCCGCTTCTCATATCCTCTTCCAAAGTCTGTTGAAGTTCCTCCTGCCGGAACAGCCTTGTAAAATGTTTCATTTCATAATAATTTTCCTTGTTCCTGCCATAATACTTTAGCCCGTTATCAATACCCGTTTGCAAAATGTCCTTCAATGACGATTTATCCCCGGCATAAAGCAGTGCATCAACCATTGCATAATATAATCCACATGCTATTTTGCTTCTTGGATGATTATGTGTTAATCCGGACACTTTATGAATCAGTTCCATCTTATCCTCTTCCGAAGTCTCCTGATCCAATGACAGAAATATACATGCCGGAAGAATCCTCATTAGGGATCCGTTACCGTTAGAATTTTCGTCCGTGCATCCGCAGGTGGCAATATTTTTATCCTTTATATAACGGTAGATGGCTTCCGTGCAGGTATTCCCCTGGTCAAAAGCTTCTCCATACTGTGTATATTCTCCTTCCAGCTCCCACTTACAGAAACATTCCATAATGTCCGTCAAATCGATTCCCTTATTTTTCACAATGCTGTCAAGAGTGGCAAGCGCCATGCTTCCGTCGTCCGACCATGTCCCTGCAGGCATATCATATACGCCGCCGGATTCCATCCCCTTCACCAGTCCGTTTTCCCTTGAGATAATTTCTTCTTTCCTCATAAATTGTACCGGAACGCCTAATGCATCCCCTACAATCAGTCCCATCATGCCGTCAAGCCATACATTCCTGTCCATATTAAAGCCTCCTCAAAATCATCCGTGAAAATATCATAACCACTATCAAAGGTGGCACCGGTTAGGCAACACTGCTTCTACACATAAAATATCTTCTCATCATCCAGTCTCAGGCAGGCCAGTTTTGCATTAGATCTTTTCTTTCTGAATGCACATCCACAGTCAATGTCGTAGAAAGTACAATCCATTTCTTCATCATATACTTTGTAAACATTGCCGTCATTGTACGGCAATTCCTCTCTGTATATTTTCTTAAAAGTTATAAATGTCTGACAGCTTTTTAATCAACATTACTTCTTCTATCTTACCTGTATGGATGTCCTTAAAACCTGGAACCTACTCCCCATTATAGATACTCGCCTTATTACCATCTTCCAGCATCATAGAATCTGTGTTATGAAATCGGCGTACTGATATCAGGACATAGCTCTTCCTAATACTCATCAGCAAGATTCGCCGGAGCAGATATCTTGCTTGCAGACACGTCATTTATTTTTCATAATAGTCGAACCAACGCATGTAAACACCTACCTTTCTAACTTTATTCTATACACACGCTGCTATCGTATTTATTGCTGCTTGATTAAAAATCTATAGTAACCACCTTATCATCCAATTGTTTTCCTAAATATGCCTTAAAATATTTCTTTAATCGCCTGCTTCTTTCAATAAAGAATTCTTCTCTAGGTACCTTCGTCTGCCCATCGAAATATAATGGATCAGCTATCATGTTATTGATATCTTCAATCAGCCAACTTGTTTTTATCCTAGAATAATACTGCATCGCATTACAAAGTGGAACATTATTCTTTTGATTATTATCTAGTGCATCCAAAATCATGAAATTACCAATATATCCATTCACGTCTTTTTGTCTTTTTTCAGAATCATGAGATAAGTAATAAGATTGAGGTGCTGCAGGATTTACTATATTTGCTTCCAGGTGATCTAATTGTAGTTTTCCTGCATCCAAATTATACGCCAAAGCAGCAACTTTAAGCGTTACTGAACTTGCTTTATATGCATTGGGCACATCATTTCGCTGAGTTAACAATAAATTCAACAGCAAAATTTTAATTGCAAATGTTTTACCTCCAGAAAAAGTCCAATCATTCTAAAGTATATTCTCGTCTGAGCAAATAACGTACATAGTTTAATAAATATAACGTTGTTAATCGTTGTTGTCCATCTACAACGTCGAATTCCATACTCCCATCTGCCTTCTTTTTCTCTACTACAACAGCTGAACCTAGGAAATATTCTTCACTATTTTCATCATAGTCCTGAAACAACCTTATTATATTATCAGTTTTCCATCTATACGGTCTCTGATATGCTGGGATATTAATAAGCCTTGGCGTATTATTAATAACTCCTCCCTGCGATGAAGCATGTGCTATAGTTGCTTCTCCCTTAAAAATATTGGTCAAATCATAAATTCCTGCATCCTTCAGATTCATGTTCGTTTCTCCTTTGTTTTCCGATAATGATATTTCTCCACTTTATATTTCCTCTTGACAATGTATCCTCAGAAACCCAGCTTTCTAATATTGAAAACTCCTTAACAGTTGATAAAGCACTACTAATGCCATCAATAGATAGCCCATTAAAATACCGTCCTTCTTCATCTATCCCCTCACACAAACCTTCCTTCAAGGAAATATACAGCACCCCGGCTTCAGAAAGTATCCTTGGAAGTCGCTGAATAAAAATATCAACATCTTTAAGTGGTAAATGCATCAAAGACGCATTTGCCCATACACCATCATATTGTATGCGTGGTTTCCAGTCCTGGATTTTCTGACATCTAATGATTGTACCTGTATATTCTGTAGATATCCTACACAATTCTTCAGAAGCATCAATACCATAGACCTCAAAACCAGCTTTCATAAAATGCTTAATATCTCGTCCGCTACCAGCTCCTATATCCATTATTAAGCCTTGTGGCTTCACAAACTTAATAAAACGAATATATGCTTCTGACATATCTCCTACTGTACTATTAAAATATGAAGCCGCATTTATATTATAAAAATCAATTGTTTTCTCCTTCATACTTTGCATATATTTGCTCAGCCTCCGCTATCAATTTCCATAGATTAACCAAGTATTCTTGCACAATTTGCTTTTGGAGTTTTGTTCCTTGCATACCAAAATAATGCGTATCTAGATCCAAACATCATATTCTTCCAGACTGTATTCGAATCCCCACATAATCTCTAAAAATTTCCGAACCCAGTTCTTCAGTTAAAATTTCTTCTCTCTTACACAGAAAGACACTTATCATCTACTGAGTCTTTAATATTTCTTCAAACGACAAACTCTTTGTTCTAAAATATTCTGTTACAAGGATAACAACTCCCTCTCTTACCCATTTTCTCTGCAGATTACTTTCTGACATGCTAAACAGACTCCCTTCTACCTTCCGGTTGCCAAATCTTATCATAACCATTTATCTTTGCCCAGTTATAAACATAACTTATCATTTGATCCCGATAATTTTTCATTTCAGGTCTGTGTGCTTCTATTAAAATGCGCTGGTTTCTCTGAACAAGTGTCGTAAGATAATCCGTCGTTGGTAGCTTATCATTTTTCTTTCTATTGCAAGTTGGACATGCCAGTACAAGATTCCAAAGATTATCGTCCTTAATAAAAGACCATGGTATAAAATGATCTACATCTATTCTGTCAGGACTTAACTGTTTTCCACAATAAAAACAAACCCTACTCTCAAATTCTTCATATAGAATCTGCCGGTACATTTCCAAATTATTCCTCTTGGCACTTTCATCTATTTTATCCAATAATTTAACGGCAACTGTTTCCTCATTTACTCTTTCCAAGAAGCGAGCCCATTCATAGTAATTGAGTTTCTCAATAACTACCTTGTGCCTACACACAAATTCATACATTACAGGATTAATTTGAATCCATTCCCCCTTTTTTGAAAATGAATAAAACAGTCTGTTTGTATCTTCGAAGAGTGCCCCTACCACATACTTCTTGCATTTCACTTTTACTTTATGTGAAATATCTAACATGACTTATCGGAAGTAATTGATATTCAAATTCACTTTCCACCGCAAATATTTCTTTTCCTGTCTTCCTTATATGCTCCCAGTCCTCTGATTCCATAATAAATTCTATTTTTAGTTCTTGCTTATCTACCGCACCTTCTTCAGCATTTCGCTCTTTATAACTCAATACTGATGGAACATCTACATGATATGTATGCATTGGTAAATTGGTTTTAGGATTCTTGGGAATATGCTCCTTAAACAGAAAGAACTCACTTCCTTCTCCTAACTCTTTTGTAATATCATTAAGTGTATTCTGTACCTGCTCATCTGTGCCACAGAATATCATATCAATATCTACACTTGTTCTCTGCGCTTCTATTGGCAGATAGAACTGTGTAGCTGCCCCACCTTTTAAAACTATATGTTCTCCCAGTCGCTTTTGTATTTGAAGGAATAATTCAAGATCCCACAAAAACAATTCCATTCTCGACATATTTTTAAATCCATACATTTCCATTCTGTTCTGCAGGTATTCTCTGCTAAAAGCAGTCTCATCATGAAATATTTTCTTATAATCCATTCTATTCCCCCCTTCGTAATATCATTGCAAATTGCATTGCGTCTTCTGTGATATATGGTGTTTCTACAATAAGTCGTATATCACATTGAAGGTTTCTCTTTGTTGAAACTGTAATTAGTTTCTTTTTATCAATATTTCCAAGTCTAACCAGATTTTGATAAACCCTGGCCAATTCCTGCAGTGACAAAGGATACCCATTTCTTGTTATTGAAAAATACAAATCTACAAAAGCTTTTTCAATTGTTGCAATGCCATCGTTCTCATAATCAAAATTTTCTGTATCGTATACAATTACCTGTTTCTTTTCTATTCCTGCCAACATAGCATTTTCATATTGTTGGCGAATCTCGGTCGGCTTCACAACAGCAAATCCGCCATCCAACAAATAATTGATGATTTCATCATGAGCTGACTTTTCTATAAATAATATCATAGGATACTGTTCCGGAACGTGCTGCATAAACCTTTGCAAAACGTCTAATCCTGAGACAAAATACGCAAACCCTGATTCGTCAAGAATTTCCTGTACCTTTTTTATGTTTTCTGTTAATGCAATCTTAGTCTTACCTTTCCATTCATTAAATGTATATACACCAGTGCGCACGCGTTTTAAATATCCGGCTTCTACCAGTTTTGATAAATTCCAGTAAATAGAAGACTGCTTCATTTCCGGAAATATTGCCTGTACATCTTCCATGTAGAAAGTAGTTTGTTCTCTTAATTTTTCCTTTATAGCATTATATTTTTTTTCTAAAGCTGACACTTTTTCCATTTTTCTTACCACCTTTTGAAAACATTCTACCACGCTTTTTGTTAATATTCAATAAGATATTTGCAAATGCAATATTTGCGATTATTTCTTTATTTGTTTTGCTTTTAGGGCATTTATTATATCAAAATTGCTTTTTTCAATAATATGTTCGCAAAGTTTTGTTTTGCGTATTTATTTTTAAATTGATTAAATGCTTAGCGCTGCTTATGAACACCATAAATGACTCTTTTACAATAGTAAAGCAAAAAAATCCCCACCGTGCATTTCTGTACAGTGAGGATTATAGGATTTTCACCTGTTTATATACTTCTGGGCACACTTTTCAGCCTCGTAAGGATAGGCATATCCCAGTATTTCCGCCGCCTTTTTTTCTACATCTAAAAAATCTGTCCCGGCAATTTCTTTTTTTCTTTGTAGGGAAAGTTCTGGTCAAACTCTTCCGCTTCCTGCTCATCAATGAGATAGCCTTCCGGTGTTGCATATTCTCCGGTAATTTCGTCAAGATATCCAGGGATCAGTTCCCTGCACAGAAAAAATGATGCATCTTCTCCCTCAGGCAGGCCATGATAACGGATTCCGTACTCGCTTGCCTCCTTAAAGCCGCTCTTACCGTAAAAATCAATATTTCCTTCAAAACATAATGCACCGCACCCAAATGCTGCCGCCTTCTCCAGGGAATAATCCAGCAGGATTTTCCCGTATCCTTTCCGTTTATACTCGTTCCTGATGCAGATTGGACCCATGGTCATAATCGGAATACTTCTTCCGTCATCTGATGTAATTGCAGTTCTCATAAACATATTCTGTCCAATGAGTTCGCCGTCCTGATACATAACAAGATCAAGTTCCGGTACAAATGCCGGATCATTTCTCAACTTGTGAAGAACATAATGTTCCAGGCATCCCGGACGGTAAACATTCCAGAAACTGTCCCTTACCAGATTTTCTACTTTCCGGTATTCACATTTTTCCTCTAATCGAATGACTATATTATCCTTCATCACCTAATGCTCCTTTATTTCCATTCCTGTGCCATGTTGTTTATTACGGCTTCAAATTCTTCTTTTACCTTTTCCTTATCGTCTGCGCCATCATAAATACTGTAGTAGAGATACATAATCGCATAAAATCCGGCAGCTCTGTCCTTTGCCTTCGCCATCCCCATGCTCTCGAATAAATCTTTCACATAGGAAACCGGTCCGGCGACAAGATACTGCTGATATAACTTCTGCATCTCTTCGCTGCGAAACTGCTCTATCGTCAGCATCTTCCGAAACGATGAAGCAAAGTCATCCTCTGTCCAGTATGTAAACATGGACTTACTGTATTTTACAAAATCATCCGGCGACACTGTTTCATACTTTTCAGGCATTTTCTCTTTGTCCTCTTCCGGCATATCATAATCCGATGCCTGCGCACTGTCCTGCTGCTCCATCCGCTTCACAATACTGTCGAAAATATCCCTTTTGCTTTGGTAATGGCGGTATAACGCCCCTTTTGTCATAGCAAGTTCTCCGGCAATCTGGCTGACGGAAACCGCCTCATAGCCATCTCTGGCAAACAGATGCAATGCCACAATTAATATTTCTTCTTTTCGGTTTCTCATACGAATAACCTCCGCGCAAAAATAAACGACCGTTTACTTTTCAATAATAGTAAACGGTCGTTTATTTGTCAAGACTTTTCTGTATTCGTATATAGCGAATCTAATGTAATGAGGCTCCTCTGTATTTATTCAAATCGTTTTTATTCAAATTGATTTGAACAAAATTGTTTTGAATAAAATATGCCATATTTTTTCCTCAATCCGGCAATTAACCCTGCTATATCTTTTTTTACTCTCCTATATCCTTCTTCGTCTTTATCGTTCCCGCACATATATAATCCACGGTTAATCTCAATCATTATGGATATTACACGCCGTTCGCGATTGTAATATTTTTCCGGAACAATAGCTCCCGAAAACGGACGATTGAGGTCTGTTTCATAACCATGCTTTTGGAAATAATGGCATATAAAGCATGTTAACCATGCGGGTGTGTGATACGCATCCGTTCCGATACATATATCCGGTCTGTGTTCTCCCTGATCCATCTCATACGGAAGCGGGCTCGGATAAAAGGAGTGCCCGTCTATAATCAGGCAATACCCGTATTTTTCCAGTTTCCCTGTAACAGCCTCCTCAAATATACGATGGTGTCTGTCATAATATTTTAAGAGTATTTCTTCTTTATGTTCATCGGGAATCCTTCTTAGCTCGCTGCAATCCGAACAGGAAGTATAAACAGCCCCCATTCCTCTCTTTGCCATAATTTCTTTCTCGTCATTCCGAAACCTCTCCGGATCGCATACTAACCGCGATATGGGAAATCGCAGCATCTCACAATCGGCATCAAACAAATCATCGGTAAAATGATCGGTCATTACCATAAGCTCGCGCTCTAAATTCGGCGTAACAAAATATTGTAATTCTTCTTTGGGTATGTATGTCGCTGCATGCGGCACATGAATCAGGATCGGATCTTTCTTTTGCATATTGGGCCTCCTTTTCTACAAAGAGACCACTTAAGACATCTTTTCCATGAACAAAATGCACGAAAAAGACCCATCGTCCGATGGGTCCGGAGTATTTCCTATATCCCATCGATCAAGCTTTGGCACCTTACCATTGGCAGGTTGCCGTACGGTCACAGGGCTTGTCCCTCGCGTACTCTTCATAGGTTTTTTATTTTATTAAGTATATCACACTTTTTTAAATTTGTATTTACCTTTTCCGTGACCGGATACAGGTTCAATAATATCTGCCTGTATCAGATTTGAAAGAAATTTGGAAGCGCCTGAGCCTTTCAACTCAAGAAGTTCCATAACTGCACTTCTTCCAAATACTCCATCAAAACCAAACATTTCAAAAAGTTTATGAATATGGACAGTCGTTTTTACTGAAAAATTGCTACCTCTTTGAGTCAAGTCCAAATTTGTGTGTAAATTCATCTTCCAGCTATGTTAGTCCGTCTATGCTGCCTTTATCTTCAGGAGATTTGATTGTATGGAGCTTAGCTTGTCATAGTACTCTTTCATATCGAAAATTCTGTGACCGACACTCCAATCATTATGATCATCCTGAAGAACTGCACCAATCAGCCGAATAATAGATTCCGTATTAGGAAAAATCTGAATGACC
>Ga0129311_1000139_pt1 | contig 68767 bp, 55 predicted proteins | sample Go1ome_FD_94435 | JGI IMG/M metagenome (GOLD analysis project Ga0129311, IMG submission 94435) | Western lowland gorrila individual fecal microbial communities from Wisconsin, USA - Go1022B metagenome | ecosystem: Host-associated > Mammals > Digestive system > Large intestine > Fecal | place... | reverse complement strand
GATGGTAGGTCAGAGACGTGGTCTTCTTGCATACCTTAAGAAATCTGATCTTGAAGGATACCGTGCTCTTATTGAGAAGTTAGGCATCAGAAAGTAATAGCAGACTTATGGGTGGAGCGCATGATTTCGTGTACTCCACCTTTGTTGTAATTGACAGACGGAAGAAACTTCCGAGACCGCTAAAGTAGGCATGAGTGATCCGGAGCTTACGGGTTCGCGTGTTAACCAATGCGTGGATCATGTTTAGTTTAGTAGTTTCGGCTTCTTCTGTCGCAAATGAATTAAGAAAAGGAGACGAAGCCATGTTTAAGAGTTTTTCCATGGAACTTGCAGGACGTACCCTTACCGTTGAGGTAGGCCGCGTTGCAAAGCAGGCAAACGGTGCAGCATTCATGCACTACGGCGATACAGTTGTTCTTTCTACCGCAACTGCATCTGACAAGCCGAGAGACGGAATCGATTTCTTCCCGTTAAGCGTAGAATATGAAGAAAAATTATACTCCGTAGGAAAGATCCCGGGCGGATTCACAAAGAGAGAGGGAAAGGCATCCGAGAACGCGACCCTTACTTCCCGTGTTATCGACCGTCCGATGCGTCCGTTATTCCCGAAGGACTACAGAAACGACGTAACACTTGACAACATTGTTATGTCTGTTGATCCGGAGTGCAGCCCGGAGCTCACAGCTATGCTTGGTTCCGCGATTGCTACATGCATTTCGGATATCCCGTTTGACGGTCCGTGCGCAATGACCCAGGTAGGTCTTATTGACGGCGAGTTCATTATCAACCCGACATCCGCCCAGAAGAAAGTATCTGATCTTGCTCTTACCGTTGCATCCACAAGAGAGAAAGTTATCATGATCGAGGCTGGCGCGAAGGAAGTTCCGGAGCAGACCATGATCGACGCGATCTTCAAGGCACACGAAGTAAACCAGGAGATCATTAAATTCATCGACCGCATCGTTGCTGAGTGCGGTAAAGAAAAGCACACTTACGAGAGCTGCGCAATTCCGGATGAGCTGTTCGCTGCGATCAAAGAGATCGTTCCGCCGGCTGAGATGGAAGAGGCTGTATTCACAGACGAGAAGCAGAAACGTGAGGAGAACATCCGCCAGATCACAGAGCGCCTCGAAGAGGCATTTGCTGAAAACGAAGAGTGGCTTCCGCTTATCGGACAGGCTGTTTACCAGTATCAGAAGAAGACTGTAAGAAAGATGATCTTAAAAGACCACAAGCGCCCGGATGGCCGCCGCATCGACGAGATCCGTCCGCTAGCTGCTGAGATCGATATCCTTCCGCGCGTACATGGTTCAGGTATGTTCACCCGTGGACAGACCCAGATCTTAAACGCATGCACACTGGCACCGCTTTCCGAGGCACAGCGTCTTGACGGTCTTGATGAGAATGAGACAACAAAGAGATATATGCACCATTACAACTTCCCGTCCTTCTCCGTAGGCGAGACAAAGCCGTCGAGAGGACCGGGACGCCGTGAGATCGGTCATGGCGCTCTTGCTGAGCGTGCCCTTGTACCGGTACTTCCGAGCGAGGAAGAGTTCCCGTACGCGATCCGTACTGTATCTGAGACAATGGAGTCCAACGGTTCCACATCCCAGGCCAGCATCTGTGCATCTACCCTGTCCCTTATGGCAGCAGGTGTTCCGATCAAGACTATGGTAGCCGGTATCTCCTGCGGTCTTGTAACAGGCGAGACAGACGACGATTACATCGTCCTTACCGATATCCAGGGTCTTGAGGACTTCTTCGGAGACATGGACTTCAAGGTAGGCGGTACTCACGAAGGTATCACTGCGATCCAGATGGATATCAAGATCCACGGTTTGACACGCCCGATCATCGAGGAGGCGATCAGACGCTGCCGTGAAGCAAGACTTTACATCATGGATAACATTATGGCTCCGGTTATCAGCGAGCCGAGAAAGACTCTGTCCAAGTACGCTCCGAAGATCACACAGATCACCATCGATCCGGCTAAGATCGGCGATGTAGTCGGCAAGCAGGGTAAGGTCATCAACAAGATCATCGAGGAGACAGGCGTTAAGATCGACATCACAGACGACGGTGCAGTAAATGTTTGCGGCACTGATCAGGAGATGATCGATAAGGCCATCGCTACCATTAAGAACATCGTGACAGACGTTGAGCCGGGTATGATCTACACAGGTAAAGTTGTCCGCATCATGGAATTCGGCGCATTCGTTGAGCTTGCTCCGAACAAGGATGGCATGGTTCATATCTCCAAGCTCTCCGACAAGCGTGTAGCAAAGGTTGAGGATGTTGTCAACATCGGCGATGAGGTTACCGTAAGAGTTGTTGAGGTAGACCGCATGGGCAGAATCAACCTGACCATGAGACCGGAAGATATGACAGCAGACCTTGAGAAGTTAACACGTCCGGAAAGACGCGAGAGAAGCGACCGCCCGGAGAGACGCGATGACAGAAGAGGCGGACGCCGCGATGACAGACGCGAGCGTTCTGAGAAGAAGGAAGATAACGAGTAAGGCATGCCAGAGTTCAGTTTGTGCCAGTTTTGGTTACTGCATGGCTGAACGGTGCTGCTTACGATAAATACATGGGCCGCAGCCTGCAGCGTTTGCTTTGCAGCCTGCGGCTCATGTTGATTAAAAAAAGATCGGAGAGGAGAAAACTATGACATTTACATATCCTGCCGTATTTACAGAGAAAGAAGATGGAACCGGTTATCACGCATTCTTTCCGGATCTGGAGATGTGTGAGGCGGACGGTGCCGATTTAGAGGACGCTATCGAAAACGCCAGAGACGCAGCCCAGAACTGGATCAGCGTAGAGCTGGAAGAATTCGAGGCCGACCTGCCTTTCGCGACTCATGTAGACGATATTGAGCTTGCAGAGAATCAGGTTGCGAAGCAGATCATGGTAAAGATCAAGTTTTTACCGGACAGTGACTGATCCAGATTAGCTTCGCTGATGGGATTTTTGCTTTCCAGCTTAAGTTTTCTTACGGTCAGCGCAGCAAGTGGGCAGACCTGCTGAACAGTTACGAATAAGAAACTCATATAAATGGGATCCCCGGAATAGGATTGTAACAAAATCCATGATGGGGATCTTATTTTATGTTCAGACGTTTGCCAAGGCGCGCGAGAAAGGTGCTTACGGTGCTGGGAGTCCTGATGGTGATCTTAGGCGGGATCGCGGCATTTACCGGATGTCAGTCCGGAAATTCTGAGGAGAAGCAGGGAGAAGACCTGGAATTTACAGTCACCGGGGAGGCGGATATCCCGGCGGCATTAAAAGAGCTGATCGACAAAAAGCGGGAAAAACCATTCAAGCTTACATACGCGGACGGGCTGGAAATGTATATCGTCATCGGCGAGGGTCCGCAGAAAGGCGGGGGCTACAGCGTGGCGGTGAAGGAACTCTATGAGACGGATAATTCCATCGTGATCCGCACGGAACTTATGGGACCGGAGGCTGGTGAGACGAGGGGGACAGAGAACTCGTATCCAGTGCTGATCGTGAAGACAGAGTATCGGGATAAGCCGGTGGTATTCCAGTAAAGCCTGACTGTCGTGTTTTGTTTACAAATGCGTTTTCTTATATTGTGAATCAGAAATTACTTTATATAGATAAGACAGACTCGATATTTTGCACCAATGTATTGAGTTAACGCTTTACTTTGATAATCATTTCTGCTAGAATACATGTAATTGGCCATAAATGTCTTGACGGCAGATGTGGAACGTGACCAATTGACCGAAATGATCTGATATGAAGAAATTCGGACACACAATATGGGCAGAATACGTATGATAGACAGAGAAAATATGTCTTAAAAGATTACAACGGGATGGCAGGAGGAGAGGAAAAACATGTTGTTAAAAGATATCTGGCTTGATGTAAAAGCGGTTCAGGAGAGAGATCCGGCGGCGAGAAGCGCGCTGGAGGTCCTGCTTTTATACCAGGGAGTCCATGCCCTGATCTGGCACCGGATCGCTCACTGGTTCTGGACCCACAATATGCGGTTCCTCGGCCGTCTGATCTCCCAGATCGCCAGATTTTTCACTCTGATCGAGATCCATCCGGGCGCGGTCCTGGGACATGGGATCCTCATCGACCACGGCTGCGGTATTGTTATCGGCGAGACAACGGTGGTGGGTGACAACTGCACACTCTACCAGGGCGTAACACTGGGCGGCGTTGGAACAAAGAAGGGAAAACGTCATCCGACCATAGGAAATAATGTCCTCATCGGAGCAGGCGCAAAGATTCTCGGCGCCTTCGAAGTTGGTGACAACTGCCAGATCGCGGCGAACGCGGTCCTCTTAAAGCCTCTGGAGGAGAACAGCACCGCAGCTGGAATTCCTGCGAGACAGGTCAAAAAAGACGGTGTGCCGGTGAAAGACCCGTCAAAGAAGATCAACACGGAACATATCTGCAAGATGCAGGAGACCATCGACGAGCTGGAGCGGCGGGTAAAAGAGCTGGAGAAAGAGCTGGAAAAGGCGAAGGGGGAACTGTAGCAGAAGGGATTGAAACAGCAGTACAACCGGAGAACTTTTAAGCAGACCAGCAGATGTGCTGCATTGAGCGAAAAGAAGCTCAGGCCGCCGGATTGAAAGTGACAACGAGAATAAAATAATAACTGCCATCATACAATTTCCTAAAGCATGGCTTTGGAAAGGTATGGTGGCGTTTTTATGATGGAACTTTTGAAGAAACATATCCACATGAACCGTCGCAGGGGGAACGTCACGTCCCAGATGACCCTGGATGACGATTTCAATGTGCCGGATTCTATGGATGATGTGGAAGAACTGATCATGGAGAACGGGGAGGTAAAAATCGAGTCGGTGAAGAACCCCGGAGAGAAGGCAGAGATCAGTGGAAAGCTGGAATTCCGGATCCTGTACCGGCGGCCCGGCGGAGAACTCACGGCTCTTGCCGGCAGCATCCCGTTTGCGGAGACCGTACATATGCCGGGGCTTGCGGAGAATGACTATGTGCAGGCGGGATGGGAGCTGGATGATCTGAATGTGAGTCTCATCAACTCGAGAAAACTGAATGTCAAGGCGTTAGTGACCCTGGAACTCAAGGCGGACGAGATCCGGGACATGGAGGCGGCGTCGGATGTGAAATTCGACGGTGAGGTGGAGGCGTTGAAGAAGACGCTGACCGTGACGGCAATCGCCGTCCGGCGGCGGGACACGTTCCGGGTGCGGGAAGTCCTTACGATCCCTGGAAACAACCCAGACGCGGAGACACTTTTGTGGCAGGATATGCGGCTTCAGGATGTGGAGACGAAGCCCCTCGACGGGAAGATCCATATCAGCGGCGATCTTCTGGTATTTGCGGTTTACTCCGCGGGCGGCGGGCAGATGCCAGTGCAGTGTTTCGAGGAGACTGTGCCGTTTTCCGGGGATGTGGAGCTCACAGAATCTGCGGAGGACATGATCCCGTTTATCACGGTGAAGTTAGTGCACCGGGATATGGAACTGCAGCCGGATTCCGACGGAGAGATGCGGGAGATATCCGTGGACGCGGTCATGGAACTGGACATCAGACTCTACGAGGAAGAGCAGGTGGAGCTTCTCGGGGATCTCTATGCCCTGGACCGGGAGGCGGTTCCGGAGACCGGGACAGTGTGCTTTGATACACTGGCGGTGCGGAACCAGGTGAAGACGAAGCTCCAGGAGAAGGTCCAGCTCACAGGAAGACAGCGGATTCTGCAGGTATGCCACAGCGACGGGGACGTGAAGATCGATGAGGTCCAGATCAAGGAGGATGGGATCCACATGGACGGGGTCCTGGAGATCCGGCTTTTATACCTGACGGCGGATGACCAGGCACCTGTGGGGGCAGCGTCGGAGGTGCTGCCGTTCCATCTGATGGCAGCCGCGGATGGTCTGACGCAGGATGTGGTATATGAGATTGAGCCGGGGATCTCCGGACTTACAGCTGTCATGGCAGGCGGGGACGCCGTGGAGGTGAAGGCGCAGATCACGGCGGATGTGCTGGTGTTAAAGCCTGTCTGCGAGCAGACGGTCCTGAGTGTGGCGGAGGAACCTTTGGATACGGAACGACTCAAAAAAATGCCGGGGATCATCGGGTATGTGGTGAAGCCGGGGGATAGTCTCTGGAAGATCGCCAGGATGTTCCACACAAGCGTAGAACGGATCATGGAGCTAAACCACCTGACGGACAGCACGATCCGGCCAGGTGACAGGCTGATTTTGGTGAAAACGGTGCAGGGATAGAGCAGATTCCGTGTGCGGCCGTTTTCCGGTGCTGTTTTTTGTTGAAAATCAAGTGCAAAATGCGGCAATGTTTGATTTTCCCCGAATGTCTGGTTGCAATTCGGGGAAAATTTTATATAATGGTATGAGTGGGATTTTCTGCACGCAGCAAAATGACATCGGTCGGGAGCGACAGAATGTTATGGAATATGCCAGAATCGGAAACAGAAGAATAATCCTGTAACGTTCTGAAAACTGCGGCATAAAATAACAGTACCACAGAAAATCACATCAAAGGCATCCCGATGCTTTCATATAGATTCCGCGGGCCAAGGCTTTCGGAGAGCGGCGATGGATTCCATGGTCCCATTGCCGTTTACATAACATGTAAAGTGTCAGAGAGCAGGGAATGGCGGGTAGGATACAGGCGGGTGCCGGTATCGCCGTGAAATGGAGAACAACATGAACTACACATATCTTCTGGAATGTTCGGACGGGACCCTCTACTGCGGATGGACGAACGACCTGGAAAAAAGGGTGAAGGCGCACAATTCCGGGCGTGGGGCGAAGTACACGAAGCCCAGGCGGCCGGTGCGGCTTGTGTGGTATGAGACTTTCGAGACGAAGGAAGAGGCGATGAGTCGGGAAGTGAGGGTAAAACAGCTTTCCCGGAAGCAGAAGGATGAACTGGTGGCTCATGGACCGATTGAGAAGCCGATTTCCTGAAAAGCTTCATAAATATGCGGCGGAGCTTTGAATTTAGTGCACTGTCTGCAGGAAAACATCATATAGAAGGCAAAATTTCTCGATTTTGGAAGGAATTTTGCTAGTGTCTGTAAGGAAAACGAACAGATACGGAATACAGGGAGAAAATATTTATGGTTTGTACTTTAAAAAAGAAACTGGCAAAGGTGCTCTGCGGCGTGCTCGTGTTTGCCCAGCTGGGAACGATGCAGGCTTTCGCGAGACCCGACTGGCCCTCTGATACGGGGATCGAGGCGGAGGCGGGAGCCGTCATGGACGTTGACACCGGAACGATGCTTTTCGGACAGAACAGCCATGTGGAATACTATCCGGCGAGTATCACAAAGATCCTCACAGCCCTCGTGGTCCTGGAACATGCAGACCTCTCCGACACAGTCACTTACTCGGACAAGGCCATGAACTCCGTGGAGGCGGACAGTGGAAATAAGCTGAGCCTCGTGGCTGGAGACACCATGACCGTTGAGGACTGCCTCTACGCGCTGCTTCTTGCATCCGTCAACCAGGCGGCGAACGCCTTGGCGGAACATGTGGCAGGCAGTATTCCGGACTTCGTGGACATGATGAACGCGAAGCTCGCGGAGCTCGGATGCACGGAGAGCCATTTCGCGAACCCGTCGGGTCTCAACAACGATGACCAGGTGGTTACAGCGTATGATATGACGAAGATCGCGGCGGCGGCCTACAGCAACCCGAAGCTTCTGGAGATCAGCTCCGCGAAGTCATGGAAGGTGGGACCGACGACAAACAACCCGGACGGGGCCAGTGTGCGGAACGAGCACCGTCTTGTGATTACAGAGGATACTTCCAGCGAGTATTACTGCCCGGAGGCGGTTGCAGGAAAGACCGGATATCTCTTAAAAGCAGGAAACACGCTTGTTACATACGGTGAGAAGGATGGAAGACGCGTCGTATCCGTCATCTTAAAGGGAAGTCCGAGACAGTATTTCATCGATGGAAAATCGTTGCTGCAGTTTGGCCTGAACCGGTTCCAGAACGTGGATATTGCGGAGAATGAGACGAGATATGTCACAGGAGAGGACCAGGTGGATGTAAACGGGACAAGCTATGCGCCGTCCGACCTGGCGATCCAGACAGGAAAGAAGATCACACTTCCGAAGGATGCCACATTCGCGGACGCGGAATTAAGTCTCGGCGCAGTTCCGGACGGATCACCTGAGGGAACGGTCGGAGTGCTTAACTACATTTACAATGAGAGAAAGATCGGTTCTGCGTACCTGATGACGAAGGCGGGGGCGGAAGCTCTTGCAGCTGCGGAGGCAGCAGGAGAGACTGAGACCACTGCAGCGGAAGGAACGTCCGAGGAGAGCACAGACGCTGCGGATCCGTCAGCAGATGACGAGAGCACTGAGGCTGAGACGGAGACCATGGGCGAGGCAGATGCGACCACGGCGGCATATGACGCGGACAACGCGTCGGATCAGGCCGGCAGCAATGATGTGAAGACAGGATTCCCTGTGAAGATCATCCTGATCGTGATCGGAATCCTCGCGGCAGCAGCCCTGATCGGCGGCGGTATCTGGTTCATGATCCAGAACAACAGGAAAGAGGCGGAAGCAGAAGCACTTCGTCGCGAAAAGAGAAGACAGCGTCTCGTGGCCGAAGGCGGCGACGCGGAGGCCGAGTTCAACAGACTGCTTGAAGAGAAGCGGAAGAGGGACGAGGAGAGACGGAAGAGATAGAAGAGAGAAAGCGGCTGGATCAATTGTGATCAAGCCGCTTTTCTGATATACTGGGAATGAAGTTGGTTTTACGCAGCAGCCACATATCCATACATCATCATGTAATGGCAGAAGCTTCCGCCCATGACGAAGAGGTGGAAGATCTCGTGGGAGCCGAAATTTTTGTGTTTTGAGTTGAAGATCGGCAGCTTCAGCGCGTAGATTACGCCGCCGATGGTATAGATGATGCCGCCGGCGAGAAGCCATGCGAAAGCAGCAGGTGTGAGAGCGGCAACAATCTGGCGGATCGCCATGATGCATACCCAGCCCATCGCGATGTAGATCACGGAGGAGAACCACTTCGGGCAGTTAATCCAGAGGGCATTGATGATGATGCCCACGATGGCGATGCCCCATACAAGGGACAGCATCCGGTAGCCGGACTTATTTCCGAGGACGATCAGGCACACCGGCGTGTAGGTTCCGGCGATCAGGATGAAGATCATCATGTGGTCGATTTTCCGGAGAATTTTGTTGACATGCTCCGAGATGTCGAAGGTGTGGTAGACCGTGCTTGCGGCGTAGAGCAGGATCATGCTGACGATGAAGACACTGAGGGCCTTTAAATGCATGGTTCCAGGGACGGACGCGGCTTTGATTAAGAGCGGTGTCGCGGCAACCATTGCGGCCAGCATGGCGATAAAGTGGGTCAGTGCGCTTCCGGGATCTTTTATTTTCAGTTCCATAATCATTCCTCCAATCATGCGGGATAGCCTGTCTTGAACAGGGAAAAATATTGGAAATCAGAATGTGCGTGACTGTATGAAATGAATTAGTCCGATATGGATCTGCGATAATAGGTTGCGGCGGACGAATTTCAGATCATTGCAGCAAATGAATGCAGAGTCTGGTTTCAAAGTTAAAGTGAATATTTAAAATACGACATGTAGTTTTCAAAACTACTTATCACGTTTGAATATACTATACCACTTACGATAAAAATATGCAAGGGGAAATATTTTGATGTTAAAAGTATTATATGAAGATGACGAGATCCTGGTGGCCGTAAAGCCTGCAGGTGTGGAATCCCAGGCTGCGAAGCGGTTCGCACCGGATATGGTCAGTGAGGTGAAAAAACACCTGGTTATCAACAAATCATGCACACCGGGAAAAGAACCTTATGTGGGAGTTATCCACAGATTGGACAAGCCTGTGTCGGGCGTGATGGTGTACGCGAAAACGAAACGGGCGGCAGCGGCTTTAAGTGAGCAGGTTCAGAGCCATAAGATGAAAAAAATCTACACAGCAGTTGTCCACGGAAGACCTGTGAATATAGTGGATAACTATGTGGATTATCTGGTGAAAACACCGGACGGGAATTATTCACAGGTTGTGGATAAGGGGATAACCGGCGCGAAGAAGGCGGAGCTGTCCTACGAAGTATTGAAAACCATTGACGGGGAAGCTGCCGGAATGCCGGGAACGGAGCTGAGCCTGGTGAGAGTTGCGCTGAAAACAGGGAGACATCACCAGATCCGTGTGCAGATGGCGCATCATGGGACGCCGCTGTATGGGGATCTGAAGTATGGGGTGACTGCAGGAATTGACGGAGCTGATAAGAAGGAGAATGTAGACCAGGGAACTGCGAAGGCAGAAGAAAATAGAAATATGCGGGGCATCAAAACAGCAGGAAATATGGGAAGTGGAAGAGAGTCGATCGCACTCTGTGCTTCATCGCTGGCTTTTTTTCATCCGGTGACGAAGAAAGAAATGACGTTTGAGATAGAACCGGTCGGAGGGGCATTTCAGTTGTTTCAAGCTTGATCCTGGTTGGGCTGTTTTCTGCTGCAGGTTGTGGCGTTGACAACTGTGGAGGTGAAGATCTTCAGATTCAAAGGACGAGGTTTGTAAATGATCATGTCTGCTAAGGACTATGGAAAAAACAGATTTTGGAATCGTCCCGATGCGCGCATATCGCGGGAATTTCCGCCCATACTATGAGCAGTACAAAGGAAGTACAAATCAGAAAACGGGTGATTCCATGGTAAGTCCTGAGAAAAAACTGAAGAAATTTCTACTGATTCTGGGAATCACGGGTGCGGTATACGGAGCGTTCCGTTATCTTTTACCCCTCGTGGTTCCCTTTTTATGTGCGTATGGGACGGCGCTGTTTCTGCGTCCGTCAGTCAGGTTCCTCTCGAACCGTATTGCGGTGCCGTTTCGGGGGAAGATGCACCATCTGCCGGTGTCGCTTGTCGGCGGGATCGAACTTCTGGTGCTGTCATGCCTTGTTTTCGGACTCCTCTACGCGGGCGGCAGCATGGCGGTGAGCCAGACGGGGCTTTTTATCCGGAGATTTCCAGACTGGCTTTCCACCATTGATCTGCAGCTCACGGATACCTGCCGCCTCCTGGAGCAGAAAATGGGGCTCAAGGCGGACGCGCTGGTGGAGCTTGCGGGGAGAGCAGTGGAAGAGGTCCGGCAGATGTTTAAGAATTCCACGATGCCGGTGCTCATGGACCGCTCCGTGTCTGCGATCCGTGTGGCTGGCGCCGGGATCGTCCTTTTCTTTATCTATTTTGCCGCGGTGATCCTGACACTGCAGGAGATGGATGATCTCAGGGAAAAGCGGAGCAGGTCCGTATTCCGGCGGGAATTTCTCGTAGTGGGAGAGCGGATCGCATCCGTGGTGAGCGCGTGGCTGAAGACCCAGGCGTTTATTCTGTTCCTGACAAGTGCCGTGTGTATCTTCGGACTGGCAGTGATCGGAAATCCCTATTCGTTTTTGTTTGGATGCGGGATCGGGATCCTGGACGCATTGCCGGTATTGGGGGCCGGGACTGTGCTGATTCCGTGGGGAGTCGCACTTCTGTTTCAGAAGGCGTGGAAAAAAGCGGCGGTGATCTTCGGCGTCTATGTGGTCTGTTACTTTCTGCGTCAGATTTCAGAGGCGAGACTGATGGGAAAGCAGGTGGGGCTTTCGCCGTTGGGATCACTGGTATCCATGTATGTGGGGCTTAAATTGTTTGGGTTGCCGGGACTGATTCTGGGACCGGTGGGAGTGCTGCTGATCGGGGACCTGGTGCGGATGTATGAGGAGCAGGGGAGCTGAAAAGACAGATTGTCTTGCGAAAAACACTATGATACAATGGGAACAGCAATCAGTTTACCTATGAAAGAGGAGAACATCTATGACAGAGGATAATTTCACAATAAGAAAAGCTTTCCCAGCTGATCTCCCACGGATCCACGAGATCTATGCCGCTGCCCGCCAGTTCATGCGTGACCATGGAAATTTCAGTCAGTGGGACGGTGAGGACGCTCCGGAGCGCCTGCTTCCGGGGGATATCGAGGCGGGAAACTTATATGTTCTGGAAGAAAACGGCGTGATCCATGCTGCTTTCGCCTTCATTGTCGGTGCAGACCCATGCTACGCCGTGATCGAACAGGGCACCTGGAAGGCAGACACCCTGTACGCCGCCGTCCACCGTGTCGCAAGCGACGGCACGGTCCACAACATCCTGGGCCGGATCATGGACTTCGCCAAGTCGAAGATACCCCACATCCGGATCGACACCCACGAAAACAACAAGGTCATGCAGAGAGCGCTGGAAAAACAGGGATTTGAGAGATGCGGGATCATCTATGTCCCGGACGGAACGCCGCGGATCGCGTTTGAGTGGGGCAGATAATCCTGATGCAGATGAAAGACACCGAATAGACCATAGGGTTTGTGAGGTGTCTTTTTTGTACAAATAATTGTTAACTATATAAATATAATAGGTTGACAATACAAAAATTCTATGTTATGCTCCTACAAGTCCATCTTTGCAATACCACCCGGGTTCTGAAGGCAGCAGCCGCTGTTTCAGAAGGTATGGAAAGAACGGAAGAGTGATGCGCATGTACAGGAAAAGGGAAATGCTTCAGATTTCTTGAGCAACCAGAAAATTCAGGAGGAAATAATTTTGAAACATATGAAAACGAAAGACCTTGTGCTGTGCGCAATGTTTGTGGCATTGATCGCGGTAGGGGCATTTATCAAAGTTCCTGTTCCGGTAGTTCCGTTTACACTTCAGTTTTTGTTTACGATGCTGGCGGGGCTGCTGCTGGGCCCTGTGAACGGGGCGCTGGCGGTCGTGGTCTATATTGTGCTGGGACTTGTGGGACTTCCGATCTTCACCCAGGGCGGCGGACCAGGCTATATCTTTCAGCCGAGCTTCGGTTACATCATCGGATTCGCTGTGGCAGCCTACGTGACAGGACGGATCGCGAATGAGAAGAGCCATCCTGGTTACGGACGCCTGTTGGCGGCAAATTTCATCGGACTTTTTATCGTGTACGCCTTCGGTATGGTTTACTATTATGTGATCAGCAATTTCGTCATAAATACGCCGATCGGCCTCTGGCCGCTGTTTTTATACTGCTTTTTACTGGCGGTTCCGGGAGATATTGCGCTGTGCATTCTGGCGGCAGTCATCGGAAAAAGGATGATCCCGATGATTAAAGAGGGGAGACTGGGATAGGAAATGAGCAGAAATATTTTTATCACAGGAACGGGAACAGATGTCGGAAAAACGTATGTGACAGGATTGATCGTGAAAAAACTGAGGGAGAGCGGTGCGGACGCGGCCTACTATAAGGCTGCCATGAGCGGCAATGAGAGACGTCCGGATGGCAGCCTGATCCCGGGGGACGCGCTCCAGGTAAAAAATATGTCCGGAATCCGCCAGCCCCTTGAGGAAATGTGTCCATATGTCTACGAGACAGCTGTCTCCCCGCATCTGGCATCACGGCTTGAGGGCAATCCGGTCCGGATGGATACGGTACTTGCGGGATTTCAGAAGGTCTGTGAGGAGTACGAGTATGTGACGATGGAGGGAAGCGGCGGAATCCTCTGTCCGCTCTGCTTTGATGAGGTGGATATCCGCCTGCCGGAGGTAGTCAAAGCCTGCGGTCTAGGGTGTCTGATGATCGCGGACGCGGGGCTCGGCACGATCAACGGTGTGGCGCTGACCGCGTACTATCTTAAAGAGCAGGGAATTCCGTTGAAGGGGATCATTTTCAATCACTATAAGCAGGGAGATCTACTCCATGAGGACAACCGGAAAATGTGCGAGTATTATACAGGAGTTCCTGTGATTGCCTGTGTTGCGGACGGTGACACGGAGCTTTCCATGGACGCGGAGGATTTGAAAGCGTTGTATGAGACTGCGGGAAAATGACCGTGAATATGCCGAAATTATATTAGAAAGCGATAAGTGCTGACGTGCTCCCGGGAATCCCACCCGCAGCAACGGTCCGGAAAGGGCCGGGGAGTCCATGTTAAGATGAAGGAGAAGAAAACAATGATCTGGTATCCATATGAACAGTTAAAAACAATGAAGGCGCCCTACGAGATCGTGGACGCGAACGGGGTATATCTCTATACGAAGGATCAGAAGATGATCGATTCGGTCTCATCCTGGTGGAGCGTGATCCACGGATATAAGCACCCGGTGATCAACCAGGCGATCATCTCCCAGGTGGAGAAGTTTTCCCATGTCATGCTGGGCGGGCTGACCCACGAACCGGCGAGAAAGCTGTCGGAGAAACTGGCGTCCTGGCTGCCGGGGGATCTGGATTACTGCTTCTTTTCCGATTCCGGCAGTGTGGCGGTGGAAGTGGCGTTAAAAATGGCGCTGCAGTATTATATGAACCGGGGAGATGAGAAGAGGACCATGATCCTGGCCCTGGAGCATGCCTACCACGGCGACACCTTTAAGACGATGGAAGCGGGAGACGATGAGGACTACCATTTTGTTCTGAAGGCTTACGGGGCAAGCCCGTATGTGGTCCATATTCCGACGGAGATCACGGCCCTGGAAGAGGCATTTGAAAAGTATCATGACAGACTGAACTGTGTGCTGGTAGAACCGCTTTTACAAGGAGCCGGCGGCATGCGGATGTATGACGTTTCCTTCTTAAAGAAGGCGAGAGAGCTTTGTGACCAGTACGGTGTCCTTCTGGTCTTCGATGAGGTGGCGACTGGATTTGGCCGGACCGGCAATCGTTTCGTGGCGGATCTGGTCCTCCCGGATATTCTGGTTCTTGGAAAGGCACTGACAGGCGGATATATCGGTCACGCTGCCACCGTGGCAAACCGGAAAGTATTTGAGGGCTTCTACGATGATGTTCCGGAACATGCCCTGATGCATGGACCGACATTCATGGGAAATGCGCTGGCGTGCAGCGCGGCCCTGGCATCGATCGAACTGTTCGAGACCCAGAACTACATGGAAAAGATCAAAAGGATCGAAGCTGTGACCCGCCGCGAGATTGAGGGCTTCACAGACCCCAGGATCCGCGAAGTCCGGATCATGGGCGGCTGCGTCTGCGTCGAAGTCTACGATCCGGCCGTATTAAAAGGATATCAGGAGTATGCCTACAAGAGAGGCGTGTTCAGCCGTCCGTTCTTAAACTACCTCTACGCAATGGTGCCGTATGTGATCCAGGAGGACGAGCTGGTGCAGGTGCTTCAGTGTATGAAGGATTGGTTTGCGAGATAGGAATGCGGACAGTAAATACAGTACAGAACAAACATTCGATTTGTTCTGTACTTTTTTTAGTTTGAATGCTATACTGGACAGGTAATATACTAAGAATGAAACGATTCCGTACATTCATAGCCTGAGGCGGAGAGATATTCCAGATCGGCTTCGCCGTTGGGATCTTTGCACTGCTTCTAATAATATCATGGATAGGTCAGGAGAAATCATATGGATCATTTTGAATTAGTATCAGAATACCAGCCCACCGGAGATCAGCCGCAGGCGATCGAGCAGCTGGTGAAGGGATTTAAAGAGGGGAATCAGTTTGAGACGCTGCTTGGAGTGACCGGATCCGGTAAGACGTTTACGATGGCGAATGTGATCCAGCAGCTCAATAAGCCGACGTTGGTGATCGCTCACAATAAGACGCTGGCGGCGCAGCTTTATTCGGAGATGAAAGAATTTTTCCCGAACAATGCGGTGGAGTACTTTGTCTCCTATTATGATTACTATCAGCCGGAGGCGTATGTGCCGTCTACGGATACCTATATTGAGAAGGATTCCGCGATCAACGATGAGATCGATAAGCTGCGCCACTCTGCGACGGCGGCACTGTCAGAGAGAAATGATGTGATCATCGTGGCCTCCGTGTCCTGTATTTACGGATTAGGAAGCCCGATCGATTATAAGAACATGGTGATTTCCCTGCGCCCGGGAATGGAGAAGGACAGGGATGAGGTGATCCATAAGCTGATCGACATCCAGTATACAAGAAATGAGATGGATTTCAAGCGCGGAAGCTTCCGGGTAAGGGGGGATGTGCTGGAAGTATTTCCGGCTTATTCTGGAAGCGAGGCGTACCGGATCGAGTTCTTCGGGGACGAGGTGGACAGGATCATGGAGATCGAGGCGCTGACCGGAGAGGTGAAAGCGCAGCTGGAGCATGTGGCGATCTTCCCGGCGTCCCACTATGTTGTACCGAAAGAAAAGATGATGCGGGCAACGGAAAATATCCTTGCGGAAATGAAAGAACAGGTAACCTTTTTTAAGAGTGAGGATAAGCTTCTGGAGGCACAGAGAATCGCGGAACGGACGAATTTTGATGTGGAGATGATGAGAGAGACAGGATTCTGTTCGGGAATCGAGAACTATTCCCGTCATCTTGTGGGATCTGCACCGGGACAGCCGCCGTGTACACTGCTTGACTATTTCCCTGATGATTTCCTGATCATCGTGGACGAGTCCCATATCACACTTCCGCAGGTCCGCGGTATGTATTTCGGTGACCGGTCGAGAAAGAAGACACTGGTGGATTATGGATTCCGCCTGCCGTCTGCCCTGGATAACCGCCCGCTGAATTTTGAGGAGTTTGAGACCCATATCAATCAGATGATGTTCGTGTCAGCGACTCCGTCCACTTACGAGGCGGACCATGAACTTCTCCGCGCGGAGCAGATCATCCGCCCGACAGGACTTCTTGATCCGGAGATCTCCGTGCGGCCGGTGGAGGGACAGATCGATGATCTTGTGGGCGAGATCAATAAAGAAGTAGAAAAACACAACAAGGTCCTGATCACAACGCTTACAAAGCGTATGGCGGAAGATCTTACGGATTATATCAGGGAAGCCGGGATCCGTGTAAAATATCTGCACTCGGATATCGATACATTGGAGCGCGCCGAGATCATCCGCGATATGCGTCTGGATGTCTTTGATGTTCTTGTGGGAATCAACCTCCTCAGAGAGGGACTCGATATCCCGGAGATCACGCTTGTGGCGATCCTGGATGCGGACAAGGAAGGATTCCTACGTTCAGAGACATCCCTGATCCAGACAATCGGACGTGCCGCGCGAAACGCCGAAGGCCATGTGATCATGTACGCGGATTCCATTACCGATTCCATGCGGGCCGCCATCGACGAGACGAACCGCCGACGTGAGATCCAGCAGAAGTACAATGAGGAACACGGAATCACTCCGCAGACCATAAAGAAAGCGGTCCGTGATCTGATCGCAATCTCCAAGGCTGCCAGTGCCAGCGAAGAAGAGTTCAGGAAAGATCCGGAATCTATGGACGCAAGGGAACTGGAGAAACTTGCAAAAGAACTCACAAAGAAGATGCGCCAGGCGGCAGCAGAACTGAATTTCGAAGAGGCAGCAAAGCTGCGTGACCGGATGAAGGAAGTGAAGCAGATGCTGCTGGAGCTGGAAAAATAAGATATAAATCCAGAAAGTGAAAGGACTATGAGAAAAATTCTTAGTCCTTTTGCTATGTGCCCGCACCATGCGGACGAATGTGCCAGGATACACTTATTGACAATTATTCTCAACAAGAATACAATATTTCCAGATGACAGAGTCGGCTCTGTCGATTATGATAGTGAAGGATGGACACAGGATGAAACTATATGAAGGAAATATTGGCGCGACGTATCTGGTCGAGTCAGTTCATGTGGAGGAGGCAATTAACCGGCGTTTAGAGGCGCTGGGGGTAAATGAGAATACGCCTCTTCTAGTGATGAATAAGAAAAACAGCGGAACCATGATCATCAAAGTCCGTGGAACTCGCCTTGCACTGGGAAGAAGAATTACCGGTGGAATTGAGGTAAAAGAGGAGGCGGTATCATGAGCACAGGTGAGAGACCGATCACGGTCTGTTTTGTGGGAAATCCGAACTGTGGAAAGACTACGTTGTTTAATGCGTTTACGGGAGCAAAATTAAAGGTCGCAAACTGGCCCGGCGTTACAGTCGAGCGGATGGAAGGAGAGACGAGCTATAAAGGGCGGAAGATCCGTGTGATCGATACTCCGGGAATCTACAGCCTTACTTCATATACAATGGAGGAGCTTGTCACAAGAAGATGCATTGAGGAAGATGGCGTGGACGTAATTATCAACGTTGTAGACGCATCCTCTCTGGAGCGGAACCTTTATCTGACGATGCAGCTTTTAGAATTAAAGAAACCAGTCATTCTGGCTCTCAATATGATGGATATCATCGAAGAGCGTGGAATGGAGATTGACCTTCACAGACTTCCGGAGATGCTTGGCGGGATCCCGGTGGTTCCAGTCTCCGCAAGAAAGCGCACAGGACTTGACGTGCTGATGCACGCTGTGGTACATCATTATGAAGAAGGTCCCCAGGGCGTGATCGTCCGCTATGACAGGGAGATCGAGGACCGGATCCAGCGGGTAGAAGACCTTCTGCGGGAGAAGTATCCGGATCTCACAAATCTGCGCTGGCATGCGATCAAGATGCTCGAATATGACAAGGAAGTCCTGAAGGACCATCCGGTCGAACTGAAACAGATCGTGCCGAGAAGCTTCGAAAAAGAGATTATCAATGAAAAATACGATTACGTGGAATCAGTAATCAAGGAATGTCTGTTTAATAAAGAAGAAAAATCTCATATGACAGATCAGGTAGATAAGATTCTGACTCATCCGATCCTGGGAATTCCGGTATTCTTTGGAATTATGGCATTAGTCTTTTTCCTGACATTCACAGTCGGGGATTTTCTGAAAGGATACTTTGAACAGGGACTGGAACTGCTGTCTCTCGGTGTTTTATCCGGGCTTCATTCAGCGGGAGCTTCCGACTGGGTGATCTCCCTGGTCGTTGATGGTGCGTTGGCGGGAGTTGGAGGAATCCTGACATTTCTTCCAAACATCTTTATCCTTTTCCTTGCGCTTGCGTTCCTGGAGGACAGCGGATACATGGCAAGAGTCGCCTATGTCATGAATGAGACTATGGGGATGGTCGGACTTTCCGGCCGTGCGTTTCTGCCGATGCTGCTGGGATTTGGTTGTACAGTTCCCGCGGTCATGGCGACCAGGGCGCTGGAGAATCAGAGAGACCGCTTGAAGACGATCCTTATCACGCCGTTTATGTCCTGCTCAGCGAGACTTACGATCTATGTTTTGCTGGCGGATATGTTCTTCCCGAAATCGGCAATGTTAGTGGCATATTCCCTTTATCTGGTGGGGGTTGCCATGGCAATCCTCATTGCGCTTATCGTACATAGAATGGCAGACAATAAAACAGAGAATGCTCTTCTGATCGAACTTCCGGAATATAAGATTCCGAATCTCAGAACTGTGGCGATCTATGTCTGGGAAAAAATAAAAGATTACCTGACAAAGGCTGGGACAACGATCTTCCTGGCATCGATCATCCTGTGGTTTGTCATGAATGTGGGACCGACGGGATTTATTTCTGATGTGGCGGACAGCTTTGCGGCAAAATTCGGACAGATCCTTGTGCCGGTACTAAAGCCGGTTGGTCTTGGAAGCTGGCAGATCGCGGTAGCATTGATCTCCGGAATCTCCGCAAAGGAGGTCGTTGTCTCGAGTATGTCCGTTCTTTACGGGATCGGCAATATCAATTCGGCAGCGGGAATGGCGGAACTCTTAGGAATCCTTGGGGGAACAGGATTCACGGCAGTGAACGCTTATGCGCTCATGGTATTCTGCCTTCTCTATACACCATGTATTGCGACGATCGCGACGATCAAGAGGGAAACACAGTCCTGGAGATGGACACTGGGGATGGTCATGTTCCAGCTTGTGCTTGCCTGGTCGGCGGCATTTCTTGTATTCCAGATCGGAAGCCGCTTGTTCTGATCAAAAAAATTTGAAAACGATAACTGCTGCCACGTGGGCAGAAGATCTACAATAGTGGATCCTGCGGCAAATGTGTTATATAGCGGTTATAAAAGATTAAAGGGGTTAAAAGGGGTAATAAATGAACGAAAAAACACTGCTGGAAGCTGTGGTACTGGCGGGCGAACTCATGCTTGTCAGCGGAGCGGAGATCTACAGGGTGGAAGACACCATGAATCATATGCTGAAACGCTCGGAGTACGAACAGACAGAGACGATCGTATATGGAACGGGAATCTTTGTCACGCTGAGCGATCCAAATAAGGAGCCACTGACCCGTGTCAAGCGTGTTGCGGCCAGATGCACCAGCATCAACCGGATCTGCCTGGTAAACGATGTATCGCGCCATTTCTGTGAGGGAAAGATCACGGTGGAGGAGGCGTTAAGGCAGCTGCAGGAGATCCAGTCACCGAAGGCGACCCAGTATGACTGGCTGACCCAGGGACTGGGATATGTTGGTGTTTCGGCGTTCTTCGCGCCTATGTTCGGCGGCTCCCTGGGAGACTTTCTGGCGGCAGCGGCAGTCGGTGTCTGTCTTGCGGTAGCTGCATGGATTGGAAAAGCCTTGAAATTCAACGATTTCTGCTTTAACGCGTTTGGAGCGTTTGTGCTTGCGTTTTCAGCTATGACGATCTGCCACTCTTATCCGGGACTGAATTCAGATACGATTATCGTCAGCGCTGTCATGCCGCTTGTCCCGGGCGTAACGTTTACAACGGCGATCCGTGATACCTTAAACGGGGACTACGCAGCCGGATCTGCCAGAATTCTGGAAGCGATCGTTGTTGGACTTGCAGTTGCGTTTGGAGTTGGTGCGGGACTTCTTTTGGCCCGCAGCATGGAAGGAGGACTCTTATGATCATACAGGTATTCAGCGCGGTCTGGGCGATCGCGATGTTTTCCATTCTGACGGAGACTCCGAAAAAGTTCCTTCCGTACGCGGCTTTTTCTGGTGGATTTGCCTGGTGGGCATATTTAGTGATCAATAATCTGACTCATTCAACACTCCAGGCCGCGTTCTTTTCGATCCTCGCGGTGGCGTTTCTGAGCCATATTCTTGCCAGGATCATGAAAGCACCAGTGACGGTATTCCTCATCGCAGGAATCCTTCCGTCTGTGCCTGGAGCAGGAATCTACCGGACAGTATATTACCTGATCCAGGGAGATCAGGCACTTTCAACCCATTACTTGATCTCGACGCTTCACACGGCAGGCGCGATCGCCCTGGCGATCTTTATCACAGATTCTGTTGTCAACCTTGTGCATCTTTATCATGAAGGAAGTCATGCGAGACGAAATTGAGTGGCTGGTTGACGGCGGTAGAATGTGTGCAGCAGCGTTTGCCTGCACTTAAACACATGCAGCCGAGTCTACGGAAGAACCACAAGGAACTTCCGTAAAGATCTGCAGGTTATCCGTTTCTCTGCGATACAGGTACATGTTATCAGAAAGAAAGTCTTCCGGCTGGATCGATTCGCGGTTGACATTTTTGATCGTATTGCAGAAGACATGATAATCATGTTCCGTAAAATTTTCTGAATCAGCGATGATCAGGACCTCGTGGATACTGGATGGAAGGATGAGAAGATCACTTCCAAACTCGTCCGCGAGGTCTTTTAATTTATCAGGATAGAGGACGCAGGCGGCACCGTTGTGCGCGGCATCGTTCGTGAGGACATAGAGCGTCGGAACAGGGCAGTCTTCGTGCACAAAGTCAGTAGCTCCTGGGAAATATTCCTCGATCACTGTTTCAAGGCGGCGGAAACTTGCAGGAAAGATCCGAGGTGTATTTTCTTTTGCAAGCACAAAAAGTTCTCCTGCTGTCACATTCCAGGAAGCAGATACCGTGTTCGTGACGACAGAGCTGATCTGGGTCTCACCTTCAGACTCGATGATCAGGGAAAAGATCACCGCGAGGTCCAGAAAAGGGATCCAGGGAATCGTCTTTAACAGCTCCTCATTTTTATCGCGGGAGATAAGCCGCCAGGTGATCTGGTCACGGAATTCCTCAAAACTGTTTAAGGAAGTGAGACTTGTCACGGAAACAGGAAGCTGTGTGTCAGTGATCGATATCATATATTCACAGAGTTCTGCCAGCGTGCGGCCTTTTTCAAACTGTTCATACAGCATCTCCAGGGAGATCACGGGGGAACAGTGTTTTTCCAATCTTAAGAGAGCCAGGGAATCAAGCACAATGCCGTTGTTTTTGAGCACACGTTCCCTGTGGATCGAGCAGCTGGTGTCCAGCCTGTTAAAAAGTTCCTCCTGCAGTGCGGCACAGAATTCTTCGTAGTTCATTGTAATACCTCCTGATGTGTTTTTAGATCGATAGATTTGTTTTCCTGACTTGAACAATAGAAATTAGAATGTTTTTTGCGGCTGCCCGGTGGGAAGCAGATATTCATACTGCTTAGATTGATTCGGCTAAAAATCAGGATGCCGGACAGCCACGGGATGTAAAATGAAAGGATAGGTGTATTCTAACGAAATCCTGTTCGAAAATCAATCATGATGATTCACAAGAATCGCCCCCTGAAATTGACATGCAGGCAAAAAATAGTTGTATTTACAACATACAAAAGGGAACTATCGTGGTAGAATAAAAATTAAGAGACGGATCATGGGAAGATCCAGGTGGAAAGGAAAAAGAAAAATGGCTTTTATCAAAAATATCGATCATGAAACAGTTTTAAATCTCGCGGACCAGATCGCAGCAGCACCGGGTCAGATCGTCAGCAAGACTCTCGCCCAGAACAAGGCGGTCAGCCTGACATTATTCGCGTTCTCCAAAGGCGAGGAGATCAGCACCCACGATTCCATCGGCGATGCCATGGTACATGTGATCGATGGCGTCGGTCAGTTTACCGTAGACGGCGCAGAGCATATCTGCAAAGCCGGAGATGTTCTCGTAATGCCGGCGAAGAAGCCGCATGCGGTATTCGCGAAGGAAGATTTTAAGATGCTTCTTACGGTGGTATTTCCGTTAGATTGATACTTGAGTATTTAGATTAAGTATTCTTAACATGCTATAAATGCGAGATGTCACCGCCTTCTATACTGGTGACAGGAAGATGGAAAAACCCCCGGTGTGGCTGCACCGGGGGTTTTGCTTTGTCACTCGAATAAAGGAGTCACATCTCTTTAGCCTATGGCATTATATGATATGCAGAACGTAAATTCAACATACATCAGCGAATAAACATCGCATCTCCAAAACTAAAGAACCGGTACCGCTCCTTGATCGCCTCCTGATATGCATTCAGGATATGTTCCCGTCCTGCGAGTGCGGACACGAGCATGACAAGGGTGGATTCCGGAAGATGGAAGTTAGTGATCAGGCAGTCCAGGATCTTGAATTTGTATCCCGGATAGATAAAGATCTCGGTCCAGCCGCTTCCAGCCTTTAAGATCCCGTCATCACCGGTTGCGGATTCCAGGGTACGGCAGCTTGTGGTTCCAACGCAGATCACACGTCCGCCGTTTGCCTTTGTATCGTTGATCTTCTTCGCCTCAGATTCTTCTACCATATAGAATTCAGAGTGCATATGGTGCTCTTCGATGGTATCGACCTTTACCGGGCGGAAGGTTCCGAGACCAACATGGAGAGTTACATGAGCGATCTTAACGCCCATCTCCTCGATCTCCTGTAAAAGTTCTTTTGTGAAATGCAGACCTGCTGTCGGAGCAGCCGCAGAGCCCTCGTTCTTGGCATATACAGTCTGATAACGGTTCTTATCCTTTAACTGGTGAGTGATGTATGGCGGCAGCGGCATCTGGCCGAGCTTATCGAGGATCTCCTCGAAAATTCCATCATACTCAAACTGGATCAGCCGGTTTCCCTCATCGACCACATCGATAACCTTTCCCTTTAAAAGTCCGTCACCGAAGGAAACTTCCGCGCCGACTTTCATCTTCTTACCCGGTTTTACAAGGGTCTCCCAGACATTATCGGATTTTCTCTTTAAAAGGAGAACTTCGATTCCTGCGTCTGTCCCGATCTTATGTCCCATGAGACGCGCCGGGATAACTTTTGTATCGTTGATAACAAGGCAGTCACCTTTTTTCAGGTACTGTAAAATATCGCGGAAATGGCGGTGTTCCATCTCGCCGGTCTTTTTATCTAATACAAGCAGCCTGGAAGCCGCGCGGTCCTCGAGCGGGTCCTGCGCGATCAGTTCCGGCGGCAGTTCAAAATTAAAATCTGTTACATTCATTTTTCTCTATCTCCTGTTTATGCGCTCTTATCAAAAAAGTTCCATGCCATTGTAGCAGAATCGGAAGGAAAAATCAATGAGACAGGCTGGAATATGGAGAAAATCGGTTGCTGATTTCGCGGGGCGTGAGCAGGGACGGGGGAACATTAATTTTGTATGTGTGGCCACATTCAGTTTTTGAAAAAATAATTCCCAGCCCCTTGCAAGAATCAGAAAACTATTGTATACTATTAGAGATGCATCTGTAGCTCAGTGGATAGAGCAGTGGCCTCCGGAGCCGCGTGCGTAGGTTCGATTCCTATCAGATGCATTTTTTGATGCCCTGGGAAGCCAGGGAGAGATGGAATAAGAACGCCTGCCAGATCAGGGCAAAGACCTGAACTGACAGGCGTTTTTTCTTGCATTCACCCCCCAGAAACGATATAATGGGCGCAAAGGCAAATTTTAAAGAAATACGAACAAAAGGGAGAAACAGATTGGAAGGAACAATTCGTTTAAATAAGTATCTTAGTGACGCGGGTGTCTGCTCGAGGAGAGAGGCGGACAGGCTCGTTGAGGATGGAAAGGTGTTTGTGGACGGCGAAGTCGCTGTGATGGGAATGCAGATCCGTCCGGGACAGAAGGTGGTCTGTGACGGGAAGACGGTTGGGGAGAAGGAAAAGCCGGTATTTCTGATCGTAAATAAACCGCGCGGGATCGTCTGCACGACTTCGGACAAGGACCATGCGGAGAACATCGTGGAATTCTTGAATTATCCGCAGAGGATCTACCCGGTGGGACGTCTCGATAAGGACTCCGAGGGACTTCTCCTGATGACAAACCAGGGAGATATCGTCAACAAGATCCTCCGCGGCGGAAATGCCCATGAGAAAGAGTACGCGGTAGCCGTCAACCACCCGGTGACGGAAGAATTTTTAAAACAGATGTGCGAGGGAGTCCGGATCGAGGACCTGGATGTGACCACGAAGCCGTGCCGTGCCTGGAAGACCGGAAGCCACACCTTCCATATCGTTCTGACCCAGGGCTTAAACCGCCAGATCCGTCGAATGTGCCGCGCGCTGGATTATCATGTGATGAATTTAAAGCGTGTGCGTATCATGAATCTCCAGTTGGGTACATTAAAGCGCGGAGAATACCGGGAACTGACGGAAAAAGAGCTGGGTGATCTGATGTGTATGGTGGAAGGTTCCACAAACCTTCCTGCGAGGGAAGCCGCAAAACTTGGAAAGATTGTGGATCCGGCGAAGAGAGAAAGAAAGCCGGGAAGCTCCGGATATCAGGGAAAGCCTGGCGGAAGAAAGCCGTCAGATAAAAATAATGAGCGAAAACCGTTCGAGAAAAAGACCGGAACCGGAAAAGTATGGAGAAATGTCCGTCAGGACGGTGAAAAAAAGCCGGAAAAGAAAGCCCCCGCATCCCCGGAGAGCTGGAAACCGGGTGCGCCGGAGCGCAAGGAGCATAAAATATGGACGACAAAATCAAGAGGATGAAGGAGCTGATCCCGCTTCTTTCCGAGGCTGCGAAGGCCTATTATCAGGAGAGCCGCGAGATCATGAGCAACTTTGAATATGACAGGCTTTATGATGAACTCCTGAAGCTGGAACAGGAGACAGGGACTGTGTTCGCAGGAAGTCCGACCCAAAAAGTCGGATATGAGGTCTTAAGCGAACTCCCGAAGGAGCGCCATGAACGGCCGATGCTGTCATTGAATAAGACAAAGAGTGTCGATGAACTGAGGGAGTGGCTTGGGAGCCAGACTGGCCTTTTATCCTGGAAGATGGATGGACTTACCGTGGTCCTGACATACGAGGACGGAGTTCTCGCGAAAGCGGTTACCCGCGGAAACGGAGAGATCGGTGAGGTCATCACTCCGAATGCCCGGACCTTTATCAATATTCCGACAACGATTCCCTACAAGGGACAGCTGATCCTGCGCGGTGAGGCGGTGATCAGTTATTCGGATTTCGAAAAATTAAATGAATCCATCGCTGATGTGGATGCAAAGTATAAGAATCCGAGAAACCTCTGCAGCGGCTCCGTGCGCCAGCTGAACAGCAGGATCACGGCATCAAGAAATGTCCGGTTTATGGCATTTGCTCTGGTCCGCGCGGACGGTGTGGACTTTAAAAATTCCAGAAAAGAGCAGTTTTTGTGGCTTTCCGGCCTTGGATTTGAGACCGTGGAATTTGTGGAAGTGACCGCGGAGACACTTTCCGGGGCAGTCCACAGATTCGCCGAAAAGATCGAGCACTACGATATCCCGTCGGACGGTCTCGTACTGACCTATGATGATATCGCATACGGACAGTCCCTGGGTCGGACTGCAAAATTTCCGAGAGATTCCATCGCCTTTAAATGGGCGGATGAGATTCAGGAGACCACGCTTTCCTACATTGAATGGAGCGCGTCGCGGACGGGACTGATCAATCCGGTTGCCGTGTTTGAGCCTGTGGAGCTGGAAGGAACTACAGTAAGCCGCGCCAGTGTCCACAACATCAGCATCATGGAAGGGCTGGAGCTCGGTGCAGGAGACAAGATCACGGTCTACAAGGCGAACATGATCATTCCGCAGATTGCGGATAACCTGACAAGAAGCGGTGTTCGTGATATCCCGGAGATCTGTCCGGTATGCGGCGGAAAGACGGAGATCCGCAGTCTGAACGATGTGAAGTCCCTCTACTGTACGAATCCGGACTGTCAGGCGAAAAAGATCAAGAGCTTTGACCTGTTTGTGAGCAGGGACGCGTTAAATATCGACGGTCTCTCTGAGATGACCCTTGAGAAGTTCATCGCTGCTGGATTCATCCATGAATTCGATGATATCTTTCATCTGGACCGCCACCGTGATGCTATCGTGACGATGGAAGGTTTCGGTGAAAAGTCTTATGAGAATCTCATAGCGGCTGCAAAGACTGCGTCCCACACGACACTGCCGCGGCTGATCTTCGGCCTTGGAATCGCGGGGATCGGTCTCGCCAACGCGAAGGTGATCTGCCGGCATTTCGATTTCGATCTGGGTGCCATGCAAAAGGCCGGAGCGGAAGAACTGTGCTCTATTGATGGAATCGGCGGTGTGCTTGCGGATGCGTGGGTGACGTACTTTAAGAATGACAGGAACAACGAGACACTGGATCATTTGCTGGCAGACCTTACGTTCGAAAACGAAGTCAGGAACGGGGAGCAGACATTAGCCGGGAAGACCTTCGTGATCACCGGTTCCGTAGAGCGCTTCGCGAACCGGAAGGAGCTTCAGGAAAAAATAGAATCCCTGGGAGGAAAGGCCGCCGGTTCCGTATCAGCAAAGACAAGTTATTTGATCAACAATGATGTGACATCCAATTCGTCAAAGAATAAGAAGGCAAGAGAACTTGGCATTCCGATCCTTTCCGAAGCGGATTTTCTGAAGATGATAGGAGAAGAAGAAAATGCCGATTAAAATACAGAATGGATTGCCGGCAAGAGCGATCCTTGAGAGCGAAAATGTATTCATTATGGACGAGGACCGCGCGAAAAGCCAGGATATCCGTCCGCTGGAGATCCTGATCTTAAATCTCATGCCGCTAAAGGAGGAGACAGAGACCCAGCTTTTAAGAGCCCTTTCCAACACACCTCTGCAGGTGGAGTGTACCTACATGACGATGTCCACCCATGAGTCCACCCACACCTCCGCCAGTCACTTAAATAAATTTTATGTGACATTTCCGGAGATCAAAAAGAAACACTTCGACGGAATGATCATCACCGGAGCACCGGTGGAACTGATGGAATTTGAGGAGGTCAATTACTGGGAGGAGCTCACCCGGATCATGGAATGGAGCAAGACCCATGTGACATCCACCATGCATCTGTGCTGGGGGGCCCAGGCCGGACTTTACTACCATTACGGAATCCAGAAACACTTACGGAAAGAAAAACTTTCCGGTGTGTATACACAGAAAGCGCTGGATAAGCGTGTTCCGTTGCTGCGAAGCTTTGACGATTACTTTAAGTGCCCGCATTCCCGTTATACAGAAGTGTGGGAGGAGGATATTTTAAAACATCCGGAACTGCGGATCCTCGCAAAATCTGACGAAGCAGGAGTCTTCCTCGTTATGAATCAGAATGGCAGCCAGATTTTTGTTCAGGGACACCCGGAATACGACCGTATGACCCTGAATAACGAGTATCACCGCGACCTCAACAAAGGCTTAAATCCAGCGCTTCCGGTCCACTACTACGAGCACGATGACCCGTTCTCCGTTCCTCCGCTTATGTGGAGAAATATGGCGAACACTCTGTATACGAACTGGCTGAACTACTATGTATATCAGGTTACCCCGTATACGTTGGAGGAAGACGCGGAATAACATCTAGGATTATAACTGATTTTTGACCAAAATAATGGGGCAGGGTACATTAGGATCCTGCCCCGTAATGATCTCTGTATTCCACGGTTTTAGAGAATATTATTTAGTACTTTCCCTGGTATTCCTTTGGTACCTGGGCATCATGATAAGCGTTGATCTCATCGCGGAATTCGCTGCTTTCCAGAATATCAAGAGCGGTCATGGCGAGTCCTTTCGCACCCTTGAGGCAGATATCGTCAGCCTGTGGTGTAGCTGCGGCATCTGCATATGCTTTCGAGTGGCTCTGGATCGTTTTATCATCGGTGATAGAAAGATAATCATGGATCGCCGGGAGTTTAATGGAAACATTTCCGATATCAGAAGATCCATACAGTTTTCCTGGCGTTGGCCAGCTCATGGAGATTCCAAGGGATTCCATATTATTTTTGAAAGTCTCGCACATTGGTCTGTTCGGATAGCGTTCCGCATAAATGGGCTCTACGGTGACTTCTGCCCTGGCTCTTGTCAGTGCTTCCGCACGTTCGATGCTGGATTTTACAAGATCGATAAGAAATTCAATTCTCATCATGGTTTCCGCACGAAGATTAAATTCACACCGGGCAAGTTCTGGAATGACATTGGCTGCCGTTCCTCCTTCCAGGATAACACCATTAATATTATCCTGGATTTGGAATGTGGGACGCATCAGATCGATCTGGTTGAATACATGGATCGCAGCACTGAGCGCGTTAATACCGTTGGAAGGCGCGGAAGAGTGAGCTGATTTTCCGTGGAAAGAAACATGGATCGTCGTTGCAGCCCGGCCGCCTCTTCCTACAAGGTTAGAACCACCGCCTGACGGATGCATCATAAGTGCATAATCCGTCTCATCAAAGCCGCCGCGTTCTAAAAGAATAACTTTGCCAGCCCCGCCTTCTTCCGCAGGAGTGCCAATAATGGAGATCTCACCATTGTAGTTGTCCATGATAGCGGAAAGGCCAGAAAATGCTCCGACGGCACAGGTTGCAATAATATTGTGGCCGCAGCCGTGACCGATACCGCGAAGAGCGTCATATTCCGCAAGAAATGAAATTCTCGGTCCGCTGCCTTTCCCTTTTTTGACAGCCTTAAAAGAAGTATCAAGTCCACAATAAGGTGTTTCTACCTCAAAACCATGCTTTTCTAAAAAAGAACTGATAAATCTTACAGCCTGATGTTCCTGAAATCCGACTTCCGGATGATCATGAATCTGATGGGAAAGGGTAAGAAGTTCATTCTGCATTCCATCGATCGTTTCAATTATTTTTAACTTGTTTTGATTCATATAGGGGTACCTCCTACAGGGAACAGGTTATTTCTGGTACACGACTTTTCCTTCGATCAGGACCGTAGAGGCAGAGGAATAGTAATCTAACGGATATCCGTCCCAAATTACGATATCGGCGTCTTTTCCAGGTTCCAGACTTCCGACCCGCTGATCAAGTCCGCAAAAACGGGCGGCATTGATGGTGGCGGATTCCAGAGCTGCCATGGAAGTAAGCCCTTTTTTGTACATGAGTGTGAGATGGATCGCGGAGAGCTCAATATTCATTCGAGGATGAGCCGTGGAAGCAGCGAATGTGATGCCGTGTTCTTCGAGTACGGAGCCGACGATCGGATCACGATAGCGGCTTTCGTTACTTTTTTGCCCGTAGGATGGACCGACTACGCATTTCACATGATGCTTTTTTAGAAGATCCGGGATCAGCCAGCTTTCGGTGCAGTCTTCTAATGTATAGTTAAGTCCGAATTCCTCAGCAATGCGGATCGCGGTAGTCATATCGTGGCTGCGTTTCACGGTGATCTTTACTGGCATGCCGTCATACACGCGCATCAGGGAATGGAGCTTCATATCGAATTTAGGCGGTTTCCTGGATGGATCTGATTCAGCCAGTTTCCAGAGCGTATGATAATTTCTGGCTTTCATCAATGCCTCACGGATCAGGGCGGCACTGGCAAGCCGTGTTTTAGGAGAACGTTTTCCGGAATATGTATTTCGGACATCATCGGTCAGACACATATGAAAAGCAAGTTCAGGTACCATTGTGAGGTCAGAGACTGTTTTACCGGAAGTTTTGATAGCGGCACATGTCCCACCGATCAGATTGGCATCCCCTGGGCAGGTGACTGCTGTAGTGACTCCGCCGGCAAGCGCCATCTGAAAACCCTCATCAGCCGGATTGATTGCATCTAACGCGCGAAGCTGCGGAAGAATCGGATCAGTAGATTCGTTGGCATCATCTCCTTCAAAACGGAAGACCTGTTCCCGTACCCCTAACTGGCAGTGTGGTTCGACGAGACCTGGGGTCACATAGTGACCGCAGGCATCGATACTGACATGGCCCACATTATATTTGTTTACCGCATTATCACAGATATCAAGAATTTTTCCATTCTCTACGACCAGATCTTTTTTTTCTTCATAGATTCCGGCCATATTGATCAGATTACAATTTCTGATAATCAACATTGCTTTCACCTGCCTTTCTCTTGTACACGATCTGCCCGTCGATGATAACGATACCAGCCTGACTCAGAGTTGCTAACGGTTCTACATCCCAGATAACGATATCGGCGTCTTTTCCAGGTTCCAGACTTCCGACCCGGGAATCGATATCAGTAATTACTGCGTTATTGATCGTTAGACATTTTAAAGCCATTTCCCGGGAAAGCCCGTTTTTCACATAGAGAGCTGCCTGAAGAAGCTGCCCTTCAATGGGAACAAAGGGAGCATCTGTGATCAGGCCAAAAGTAATTCCTGCATTTTCCAGAATCCGTCCTGCTTCAAAGGTTTTGTTTCTGGCTTCGATCTTTCCTTTTCCTCCGACCGTAGGACCAAGAAGGCATTGAACATGATTCTTTTTGAGATCATCAACGATTAGATAGCCGTCGGTGCAGTGTTCAATGGAGAAACGGAGACCGAATTCATTTGCTATACGGATCGCTGTCTGAATATCGTCAGCCTGGTGTGCATGAATTTTTACACGCATACCATCGAAGATGCGCATTAAAGAATGCATATGGAAATCAAATGGGAAATCAGGATCTTCTCCATGCTCTTTATATTTTTCATAATATTCTCTTGCTTTGAACAATTGTTCCCGCATGATGGCAGCACTCATCATTCGTGTTTTTGGTGCCATATTCCGTCTTCCATAATTGACCTTTGGATTTTCTCCAAGTGCCATTTTCATACAGATCTCCTGACAGATCACACGGGAGTCAGGGTCTTTTCCTGCGGTTTTTATAGCAGTGAAAGTTCCTCCGATAATATTGGAGCTTCCGGGACCGGTGACGACAGTGGTAACGCCATGACGAACAGCAACATCAAATGTAGCGTCGTTCCATTTTAATGCGTCAATTCCGCGGAGTCCGGGAAGAGCTGGACTGGTATTTTCATTCCCATCCATTTCCGCGGAGCTGGCGGTTCCCCAGAGTCCGATATGACAGTGGGCATCCACAAGTCCCGGAGTTACGATCCTTCCAGCGGCATCGATCACTTCACAGTCCGCGGGAATGGAATTTATTTTTCCTACCTGGGATATTTTCCCATTTTCAACTAGAATGTCTCCGGTCTGCTCATAGATTCCGGTCATGGTGATCAGTTGTCCATTCTTGATCAGTAACAATTGCAGTTCGCCCCTTTCTAGAATTATTGTCAGCAGAAAAACAAAATCTCTTCAAATATAATTGTACAATTAACCAAAAATACTGTCAAAGAAAAACGAAAACTTAATAATTAACAAAAATTCTGACCTATACTTTAACAATGATTAGGTTGTTTGAAAATTAAACAGGGTGTATAATTAACCTAATAAGTTTTAGGAGGTAAAACATATGAAGAAAACGATGCTTCTGGTATCCAGCAGTCCATCTACCAGCGTGGGACTTCGCTCCTATCTGACTCATATTTTCGGTCGCTATATCGAACTGGAAGCACGGCTGGCAGACGATGTTACATCGGAACTGATGGAACGATTCGACTTGGTTTTGTTCGCGTCAAAAGGAGCGGCAAGAACATTGGAGACAAAAATGACACCGAAGATCCATTTTCTGATTTGCATTCGGACATTCAATTTTACTTACCTGAATAAGATCCTGTCTATTCCTCCGAATTCCAATGTATATCTGGTCAATGATTCGGAAAAGACAACCAAAGGCGCTATCCGTCTCCTGAATACATATGGTTTTTCACAGTATCATTTTATCCCTTATTATCCTGGCTGTGGAGAGGCTGATTATTCGATTCAGTATGCAGTGACACTTGGGGAAGAACGATATGTGCCGCGGCACATTCCACACATGGTGGATATAGGTGTAAGGGTGGCAGATGTATCGACGATTGCTGAGATTGCGTCATTTTTTAATCTGTCTATGAGTATCGCGGATGTGGTAACACAGAACTATCTTAACCAGTTCGTTCAGCTTCTAAAAATGTCCAATCATCAGGTACGGCAGACGACAAATCTGAATTTTATCACACAGAGCATCATTAATAATATTGATATCGGCGTCTGTATGGTCAATAAGGAGAATGTGATCATACTTGTCAATAATCCCTTTGTCAAGGAACTCGAGATCCATAAACCGCATTTGGTAGGAGCTTCGATTCTGGAGGCCGTGCCGGAGTTTGAAGAAATATTAAAAAAACATCCGGAACCGGAGAGCCTGGCAGCAGAGATCGTCCGCCATGGAAGTAAAAGGGTGGTGCTGACCTTGCAGAAGATTCAGGATACGAATCATGAAGATCTGACGTTGATCCATCTGGGAAGAAGAGTACTTTATGAGGAGCAGGAAGCGGATAACGGACCGAGGACAAGTGCCGGTGCGCAGAACATAGGGCAGGAGACGGAAACCTGGTACCAGTTCCGAGATTATCGGTCCGAAAACAGTCAGGTACTTCGCATGGTGGAGACGGCAAGGCGGATATCCCTGACAGACTATCGCGTATTGATACAGGGGGAGACAGGAACAGGCAAGGAAGTTCTGGCACAGGCGATTCATAACAATTCAAGCCGATGCGGAAATTCATTTGTCAAAGTAAACCTGTCGGTGATGAGTGAAACACAGGCTGCAAAAGAACTGGATACGACAGAAGAGAAAAGTGCGGTAAAACGTGCCCAGGGTGGGACGCTTTATCTGGATGGCATTCATAATCTTACGGAGCAGCTTCAGCGTGTAGTTTTGGGACTTCTGGATTCGACCTTTAATGTACGTCTTATTGTGTCGACCGATCAGGATCTGTATGAAAGAAGCAGAGACGGATCATTTTTGATGGAATTGTTTTATCGGATGAACGAAGTGTCACTGGCAACATTGCCGGTGAGAGAGCGGCCGGAAGATATTCCACTGCTGTTTGAATATTTTATGAGGAATATTTATAACAATCCATCCCTGACCTGGAGAGAACTCTTCGGTGATGGACTCTGGAAATTTCTGATGGGATACAGCTGGCCGGGAAATGGGAAGGAAATTGAAAATCTATGTAAATATTTTTATTGCGTAAAATCGGACAGGAAGCTGACAGAAAGGGATCTGCCACCGTATATTTTATCACAGATGCATGAGAGAGAAGATCATTTATCACCGTTGGAGAAACAGATCCTGACCGCGTTGAACCAGAATCCCAAAATAGGGAGGGCAACACTTCTTCGTATAGTCAGGGAAAGAGGAATCGATGTGACGGAAGGAAAAATAAGAAGTCTGCTTCAGGACATGTCTGATCGTGGTCTGGTGCGCACAAACCGTACCAAAGGGGGATGTGAAATTACCGGAAAGGGAGAAACATATCTTTAAGAAAAGTTGTATATCGAAAATATATAAACGAAGCGTAACAGATTTCGATTAGGTTGATTTGCAGAGAAGAAAAGGCGTGAATCAACCTAATCGTTTTTTTTGTGTCAGAAAATGAAAACGGAAGTCTGTAAGTGTGTAAAAAAACTTGTCAGTCATATTCTGGAAAGCTATAATAAACATGGGAATAGAACAAAAACGACAACACTAAACGACAATTGCTTGAAAATTCAAAAAAGTACAAAAACAGATAAAATTCTCTAAAAAGTATAAAACGTCAGAATCAGAGATACGACGAGGTATAAGCTGCCTGCAAGAAGTGGTCCCATACAGGATCGGACCGCTTTTCTGGAGTTAAGATATTCGTAGTAAGATCCCAGTTTCTTCGTGGAATCCGGGGCGATCTTTTCATTTTCTTCCTCAAATTTTTCATGGTGTTTACCATATTTCCAGAGTTTCCGATGACTGTAGATAAACAGATCAAAAGTTCCGAGATTCTTAGCAAACCGGAGCCCACCAAGGACGAGAGGAAAGAAACTGGCAAGAAACAGGGAATTGATCAGTCTGTTTATAAAAAAGGGAGTGTGGCTGAAAATAAAATAGAGGACTCCTACGACTCCGCCAGATAAAAGGTGAGCCAGAAAACTTTTCCGGAATGATGACGACATAAAGGACCATCCTTTCGCTGAGTTGATACCGTACATATGGAATTTATTATAATGGGATTCATATAAATGTCAACAGATGGGATAGATTCCAATGGAATGAAAACGGGTGAGATGGAAGACCTGTTTGAAGGTCCTGAAATAATAAAAGGAGGAAACGATATGAAGAGAAGGACAATTGCAGCATTATTAGCGTGCACAATGGTGATCGGGACCCTTACAGGGTGCAGCAGTGAACCGAAAAATCCAGGAGATTCTGATACACCGGCCGTTGAAACGACCGCAGCAGAAACAGCCGCGGCACAGACTGGTCCCAAAGTATTTAACGATTATATGACAACTGATATCGACACATTAAACAGTCATATCTACACGTTAAGTGCAAGTGCGGATATTATTAACCCGACAACACTTCTGTTATATCGTCAGTATCCGACGGCAGATGGAAAATCATTTGAATATATCCCGGAGTTAGCGGAAGCCGAACCGGAACAGGTAGATTCGGAGGGAAAGATCTGGCAGATCAAGATCCGTGAAAACGCGAAATGGGAGAACGGAGATCCGATCAATGTGGATGATGTGATCTATTCCTTCCAGATGTGTCTTGACCCGCTTATGGTAAATAACCGTGCGTCCCAGCTTGCAAACGATTATATCACGATCACAAAGGCTTCGGATTATTATCTTCAGGGTACTGAAAATAAGGTTTCCTGGGATGAAGTAGGAATCAAGAGAAACGGCGATTACATGCTTGGTCTCGAACTTGACGCGCCGGTTACTGCAGCTGATATTAAGAGTCATTTTAACTATGTATGGACGAATCTGGTACATAAGCCGACTTATGAAGCCGGAATGAATGAGGATCGTACAAAAACTTCTTACGGTTCTACGGGAGATACCTATAAGAGCTGCGGAGCTTATATCCTGACGGAATGGATCCCGGGTTCTGTTTTCAAGATGAAAAAAAATCCGGATTATGTTCTCGCGGACAATATCAAATTAGATGAATATGTTTATAAAGTTGTGGCGGATAGAAATACTGCTCTTGAACTTTATTTAAACGGCGAACTTGACTGTGTGGCGTTAAGTCCGGAGGCGATCGAACAGTATGTGGATGATCCAAGTATCAAGAAAGCACCGGCAAAATCCATCCAGACACTTACAATCAACCATGGAAATACTAACAATAATGGAATTCTTGGAAATCTGAATTTCAGAAAAGCGCTGTTCTATGCGGTAGACCGTCAGAGCATCGCGAAGATGACAAATGGAATTCCGGCAAACTATCTTGTAGCAAGCAAGTGTCTTGGTCTTGACGGAAAGACATTCCGTGAGATGCCGGAATCTCAGGAATATCTGACAGAGAACCTTGGATATGACCCGAAACTTGCGAAAGAATATTATGATAAGGCAATGGAAGAATGCGGTCTTACGAGTCTGACACTGACATTGCAGTATAATGAGACAAGTGCCAACAACAAGGCAGCATCTGAGTTCTTACATAAATCTTTCCCGGAGATCTTTGGTGACAGCTTTACACTGGAACTGATGGCAGCGCCAAGTGGAGTTTTAAACTCCTATATTAAGGGATGGAAAGACGGAGACCCGAACAGCTTCGAACTTCAGTGGAGAGGATGGAATACAAGTACTCCAGCTCCGTGGAACGGACTTAAGGTCTATACCAGCATGTACTCCAATAAGAACGAACCATATTACAATGATGAAGTGGATGCACTTTGGGAAAAGGCCAATTATGATCTGGAAGCAAAACTGGATCCGGCATATCGTCTGGAACTTACGAGAGAGATTGAAAAGATCGTTATTGACGAAGTTGCAGCCTGCCCGGTATACGAGGATCCAAGCTATTATCTGATCAATCCAAAGGTGATCCTTCCGTCCGGAGAATATATTCCAGGTTATGGATTTGGATTCACGATCAGTGATAAGGAAGTATAACAGATCAAAGAAACTGAATGAATTTACAATAAGCTGCCTGCCGGATACTGCGAGCCGGCAGGCAGCTTTTATGTTGCTGGGAATGATCTGGTGACTGAAAGGAATGAATAGGCTTTGCAGGGATCATAAAAGAAACTCGGAGGGAATGATATGGCAAAATACATTATGCAGCGAATTCTGGCGATGTTAGTGACTCTGTTTATCATTGTTACCATCGGCTTCATGGTGATCCGTCTGATGCCGGGCGGAATTTTTGACGATGCCGTTGATATGTCTTATGAGCAGAGGGCTGCGCTGGAAGCAAAATATAATCTGGATAAGCCGATACCGGTCCAGTACGCAATGTTCTTAAAAGGACTTGTTCTGGAAGGAGACTGGGGAACATCATTGAAGATGTATGTTAATGTTCCTGTATGGGATGTGATTAAGACAAAGATTCCGGTTACTCTTTATATTAACTTCTTTTCTCTGTTAATATCGCTTCCGTTAGGAATCGTACTTGGAATTGTTGCGGCAATCCGGAAAAATACAATGACCGACTATCTGATATCGTTTCTGGTTGTCATATTTATTTCAGTTCCTTCGTTTATTTTCGCTACGCTGCTGCAGTATTTTGTAGCTTTTAAGGCAGGACTGTTCCCGATCATTTACGATGCGACGGCGGTTGGCTGGGATAAATTCTACTGTCTGACACTCCCGATTCTGGCACTGTCTCTCGGACCGATCGCCCGTGTGACAAGATATCTGAGAGCGGAGCTGGCAGAGACGATCAATTCGGATTTCATGCTTTTGGCGAAGACAAAAGGTCTTACAGAGCGGCAGGCTACGATTAACCACGGAATCCGTAACTCTATGCTTCCGCTTATGAATATTATCGTTCCAATGTTTACAAGTATTATGGGTGGAAGTCTTGTTATTGAAACGATTTTCTCGATTCCTGGTATGGGAGGCATTATGGTAAAATCAATCAACGCGCCAGATTACACGGTAACGCTGGCAACCCTGATTTTTTATTCCGTGGTGTCTCTGGTGACCGTACTGATCGTGGATCTTTCATATGGAATTGTTGACCCGCGTGTAAGGATGGGAGGGAAGAAATAATGGCAAAATTTTACTCTTCCGATGTACCGGAATATAAAGTTGATAAAGAACAATTTGAGTTTGTCCAGCTGAAAGGTGATATCGCTGATGCGGCATTTCAGGATAAACCGATTGGATTTTTTAAGGACGCGATGCTGCGTTTCTGTCGGAGTAAAGTATCCATAGTTGCCTTTGTCGGAATTGTGGTCATTCTGTTTATGGCGATCTTTATGCCGATGACGAGCCGCTGGAATTACAATGATCAAGATCTGAATAGGATCAATCTTCCGCCGAAAATGCCGGTCCTTGAGAATGTTGGAATTCTGGATGGAACCCGCTGGCTGACAAACCGCCGTGTAGACAGTCTGGAAGATACTACGCGATATCCGGAAGGAAGCATCCTGAAAGTGATCAATTACCGGAAAGTACAGGGCGTGGATATGTGTGATATTAAAGTGGATTACTACAAGTACTGCGGCCTTGAAGATGGTACATATTTCTGGATGGGTACAGATTATCTCGGACGTGATCTCTGGGTGCGGATGTGGCGTGGCGCCCGTGTTTCCCTGGCAATTGCGTTTATCTCAGTGGTTTGTAATGTTTTTATAGGCATTGTCTACGGATCGATCGCTGGATATTATGGCGGAAAGATCGACATGATTATGATGCGTATTACAGAAATTATCGGCGCATTTCCGGAGATCGTAGTGGTAACATTATTTATCCTGTTTTTCGGAACAGGAATGCTGTCAATTATTCTCTGTCTTGTTGTACAGAACTGGATCGGTACTGCACGAATGATCCGTTCCCAGTTTTACCGGTATAAAGGTAGTGAATATGTACTTGCGGCCAGAACCCTTGGTGTAAAGGATATGGCATTGATCTTCCGTCATATTCTGCCAAATTCCATTGGACCGATCATTACACGAGCTATGATCGCGATCCCAGGTGCTATTTTCACAGAGTCTTTCCTTGCGTACATTGGACTTGGTATCCGTGCGCCAGAAAGTTCCATCGGTGTTCTTTTATCCCAGGGCCAGAAGATCATGCAGCAGTATCCGAACCAGGTGTTTTTCCCAGCAGTCGTGATTTCTCTGCTGATGATCGCATTCAACATGTTGTCTAACGGTCTGCGCGATGCGTTTGATCCGACCCAGCGTGGTGCATAAGGAAAGGAGAGGATGGTATGGAACCTATTTTAAGCGTAAAAGATCTTTCTGTTTCCTTTAATGCGTTCGCAGGTACTGTCCATGCGGTTCGGGATGTCAATTTTGATCTGATGAAGGGCGAGACACTGGCTATCGTAGGAGAATCCGGTTCTGGAAAGTCTGTTACGATCAAGGCAATCCTTGGAATTCTTGCAAAAAACGGTCATATCGACAGCGGATCAATCATGTATCAGGGCGAGGATATGGTAAAATATAAGGAGAAAGATTTCTATAAGATCAGAGGAAAACGGATATCCCTGGTATTCCAGGATCCGTTGTCAGCGCTGAATCCGATCATGAAGATCGGAAAACAGATCTCCGAGGCATTGATCTTAAGTGGATCGATCGAGAAGTCGAAGGCGAAACAGAGAGCGATCGAACTGATGGAAGCGGTAGGAATTCCGAATGCCGCGGAGAGGTATGAGGCGTATCCGTTCCAGTTTTCCGGCGGTATGAGGCAGCGTATCGTTATTGCGATCGCCCTTGCATGCAATCCGGAGATCCTGATCTGTGATGAGCCAACAACAGCTCTTGATGTGACGATCCAGGCGAGGATCCTGGAACTGATCAACGATATGAAAAGAGAGCGTGATCTGTCCGTTATTTTCATCACTCATGATCTCGGTGTTGTGGCTAATATCGCGGACCGCGTGTGTGTGATGTATGCGGGACGTATCGTGGAAGTGGGAACCTGTGAGGATATTTTCTATCGTCCTGCACATCCGTATACCTGGGCATTGTTATCAGCGATGCCGGATCTGCACACGGAAGAGACTTTATATGCAATTCCAGGTGCCCCGCCGAATATGCTCCATCCGCCAAAAGGAGATGCGTTTGCGGCCAGAAATAAATACGCGATGAAGATCGATTTTGAAAAAGAACCGCCGTATTTTAAGATCTCTGACACCCATTACGCGGCTACGTGGCTTTTACATCCAGATGCGCCGAAGGTAGAAATGCCGGACATTCTGAAACACCGCATCGCCAGGATGAGGGAGGAGGCAGAACGTGGATAACAGGAAGATGACCTCAACAGGTGTTCAGAATCATATTCTGGATGTGGAACACCTCAGCATGTATTTCACAACAAAAAACAGAGGGAGAAAATCTACGGTAAAAGCTGTGGACGATGTATCCTTTTACGTAAAACGCGGGGAAACTTTTGGACTGGTTGGTGAGTCCGGCTGTGGAAAAACAACGACGGGGCGCACGATCATCCGGCTGTACGATCCCACCGGAGGTACTGTGAAGTTTGACGGAAGAGAGATCTCCGGGAAGATGGACAAGGAACTTCATAAATATATCACAGACAATATTGCCATGATCTTCCAGGATCCAATCGCGTCATTGAACCCGAGGATGACAGTCCAGGAAATTATTGCGGAAGGATTGAAGATCCGCGGCGTGAAAGATCCGGTAGAATTGCAGAGAAGAGTGATACGGATGCTGGAACATGTAGGCCTTCAGGCAGAACATGCATCACGATATCCCCATGAGTTCTCAGGCGGTCAGCGCCAGCGTATCGGTATTGCGAGGGCATTGATCGTAGAGCCGCAGATGGTGATCGCCGATGAGCCGGTTTCGGCTCTTGATGTATCTGTACAGGCGCAGGTCATCAATCTGTTAAATAAACTGAAGGAAGAAATGGGGCTGACGATTCTGTTTATTGCCCATAATCTTTCTGTTGTAAAATATTTTTCTGACAGGATCGGTGTTATGTATTTTGGAAAACTGGTCGAAATGGCTGATTCGAATGAGCTATTTAAGAACCCGCTTCATCCGTATACGAAAGCATTGCTTTCTGCAATTCCGGAGCCGGATCCGCTTAATGAGAAAAAACGTAAAAAGCTCCACTATGATCCAGAAATTCATTGTTACAGTGAAACAAATCGCCCCTCTTATCATGAAGTAAGTCCCGGACATACGATCTATTGTTCAGACGAAGAGTTTGAAGAATATAAAAAAGAGTGGAAAGTATAATATTGTTAAACAAAAAATACTGCATATCCGTTTGAGGTATGCAGTATTTTTAAAGATTTCAAATTGTCTTACCGTCTTCCCGTATTCCACAAAATATCATGGTTGATGGTCTCATAGAACATCTCCCTCACCTTATCATGGTCTTTCGTCTGGCCGAGGATCCACATGAGCTTTGTCACGGTGGCTTCCAGGGTCATATCGTAGGACTCGATGAGGCCGAAGGCGTTTTTGATCTTCTGGCCGACTTCGTAGACGGACATGTTGCTGCCTTCCTGGGTGACCTGGGTGGTCATGACGACGGTCTTGCCCATGGAGATCCATTTTTCGATGGAGCTGTAGAAGTCACCGGATTCATAGGACGGGAGTCCGCCGACGCCGAAGGACTCGATGACAACAGCGTCGTAGTGTTCTGCCATATAGTTGAGAAGGCTGGAATCCATGGATGGGATCAGCTTTAAGAGGCTGACCTGGCTGTCCATCTCGTGGTAGAAGCGAACGCTCTCGCGGTCCTGCCACTTGTCGTCGATGTAGTATAAAATATGCTCGTCCTGGATCACGGCGAGGTACGGAAAGTTGATGCTGGAGAAGGCGTTGTAGCTCTTGCTGCGCTCCTTCTTTCCGCGGGTTCCCGCAATGACTTTTCCGTCAAATACGATGGTCACGCCGTGGGCACGTTCGGAGGCGGCAAAACGCAGGCTGTCAAGAAGGTTCGTTCTCGCGTCCGTCACGTCAAGGTCGATGGGCTTCTGGGCACCGGTGATGACGATGGGCTTGCTGGAGTGCTGGACGAGGTAGGACATAGCGGCGGCGGTGTATGCCATCGTATCAGTTCCGTGGCAGATCACGAAGCCGTCGTAATCGTCGTAATTCTCCTCCAGGACCTGGGCGAGCTTCAGCCAGTGCTTCGGGTGCATATTCGTGCTGTCGATGTTTAAGACCTGCACCGTCTCCACCTCGCAGAATTTCTTCGCGTCCGGTACATAAGATAGCAGTTCATCGCCGGTAAGAAGCGGCGTCAGGCCGTTTTCCCCTCTCTTGCAGGCGATGGTTCCTCCCGTTCCAAGCAGCAGAAGGTGTTTCATGGTATTATAATCCCCTTTCGTTTGCAATCATCTCACATATGGTTTATAGTATAACACAGGAGGATTCAGAAAGTAAAGGCGGCGGATGGTTTGGAGAGAAAGAATCATCCGGGAAAGGAGAGAGATGACGAAGATACCGAAAGATCCGGTCATGCTGTTAAGCTATATCAACACACAGCTGCGGGACAATTACCCGGACATGGATGAGCTGTGCAGGTCGCTTTGCCTTGACAGAAAAGACGTGGATGAGAAACTCGCGTCGATCGATTATGAGTACGATCTGGGAAAAAATCAGTATGTATAGAGTGAACGGCTGATCCTGACTTTCCAGGGCATGAAGTTCGGAAAAATACAAGTGGAAAAAAGCACCGTGGAAAAGGCTGTATAGCGGATCAGAGAATCACAGATACTGGTTTTATGAACAGATGGAATCAGAAAAACAAGAATCAGAAAATTACAGTGAGAAAAAGATCCGGCGGCAGCCGGAAAACGTGGGTCAGAAATTTCATGCTCTGCGGTCTGACGGGATGGGGACTTGAGATCCTTTTGACCTCCGTGGAAGCTTTCGCGGCGGGAGACATGAAATTCATGGGAAAGACATCGATGTACATGTTCCCGATATATGGAATGGGCGTCCTGCTGGGGCCCATCGGGAAATGGGTGGACAGCTGGATCGGAGACAGGGGGAGGATCGCGGCAAAAGACAGGATCTTCCGCCATGGGATCCTGGACATGGTCCTGATTTTTTCCGCAGAATACCTCACGGGAACATTCTTGAAAAGCCTTGGTATATGTCCGTGGGATTACACCGGGCGGATGTTGAGCGTCGACGGCGTGATCCGGCTGGATTTTGCCCCGTTCTGGTTCATGACAGGACTTCTCTTTGAATATCTGACAGGGGAAAAAGAAGGGTTCTTTTCCAGAGATCTGGCAGCAGGAGAGTCAATGTTTAGACGGATTTGAGCTGGATTTTAGATGGATTCGAGGTGCATTTGAGTTGCAAATAAGAGGTTTATTTAATATAATATAACTTATGAACCTCATTGCTGTAACTCTTTAAAGTGTATGAAAGGCAACTGCTCAATAGGTGGGTACACCTGCTGTGCTGACCGTAAGAGAGCACCGTTACTGTTAAAGAAAATATGGGAGGTTTGTTACTTATGATAAGATTATTACTTGTCCTGTTCACACTGGTGGGATTTTTGATCTTCAGCTATCCGTTCCTTGTGGCACAGGTATCGCTTGGAAAGAAAGATCCCCACGCGCGGGATCTGGAAACGATTAAAATGGTACGTTCCGTGTTCGGTCTGCTTTTAAAGCTTGCAGGCGTGACTGTGACGGTGAAGGGCGCGGAAAATATACCGGAAGACAAGGCGGTTCTTTATGTGGGAAACCACAGAAGCTACTTTGATATCCTTGCCGGTTATACGACTGTTCCGACCCTGTTGGGCTTTGTGGCAAAGAAGGAGATGGAAAAGATCCCGCTCTTAAACACCTGGATGGTGAACGCGAACTGCCTGTTCTTAGACAGAAAAAATATTAAAGAAGGCTTAAAGACGATCCTTCAGGGAATCGAGAAGGTAAAAAACGGAGTTTCCATCTGGATCTTCCCGGAGGGAACAAGAAATCCGAACGAAGATATCACGGAGCTGCTTCCGTTTAAAGAGGGAAGCTTAAAGATCGCGGAGAAATCAGGCTGTCCGGTGGTCCCGGTGGCGATGACAGGAACGGCGGAGGTGCTGGAAAAACACTTCCCGTTTATCACTCCGTCCCATATTACGATCTACTACGGAAAACCGTTCTATGTAAAAGAATTGGAAGCCGAAGATCGGAAACATCCGGGCGCTTACACTAGAAATGTATTGATCGGAATGCTGAAAGAAATGCAGGAAGAAAAATAATAGGGTTTCAGGCGGATAAAATGGCTTGAAATGATATGACAGGACAAGGTTTCGGAGAGGTCTGCTGAAAAAGCAAAAGAAATTTTGGAAAATACCTGGGGAGAAACGACAGAAAGCAGAGGCATAAAATATATGAAAAATCTTGACTTAAAAGAATGCAGGGATAAGCTGGACGTGATCGATAAAGAGATCGTCCGTCTGTTTGAGGAGCGCATGTCCGTATGCGGAGATGTTGCGGAATATAAGATCGGAACAGGAAAAGCCGTTTACGACGCGACGAGAGAGGCGCAGAAGATCGCGGCGGTCCAGGAGCTGGCCCACAGCGATTTCAACAAGGAGGCGGTAAAGGAGATCTTCTCCCAGTTAATGTCCGTCAGCCGGAGATACCAGTACGGCCTGTTATCCGCCCACGGAATGGGAATGGACACCGGATTTACGGAGGTGGAGACCATCGGGAAGAAGAATAAAAAGATCGTCTTCCAGGGCGTCGAGGGCGCTTACAGCCATGCAGCCGCGAAGCTGTATTTCGGCGAGGATGCGGACCTCTACCATGTTCCGGAGTTCGAGGACACGATGCGCGAGGTGGAGGAAGGACGCGCCGATTACGCGGTACTTCCCATCGAGAATTCCACAGCCGGTTTCGTGATCAACAACTACGACCTGCTCTTAAAGTACAAGAATTACATAGTCGGCGAGGTCTATGTCCCGGTTGCCCATATGCTGCTTGGCGTTCCGGGAGCGAAGCTCTCCGATATCAGGACCGTTTACTCTCATGCCCAGGCTCTGGCCCAGAGCTCTGATTTCCTGTCTGCCCATAAAGACTGGAAACAGATTGCTGTCTTAAACACGGCTGTGGCTGCAAAGAAGGTCATGGAGGAGAAGGATCCGACCCAGGCGGCTGTCGCAAGCCGCACTGCGGGAGAACTCTATGGAATGGAGATTCTCGCGGAGGAGATCAACAATGTAAAGGGAAATACGACAAGATTCCTGATCCTCGGAAAAGAACCGGTCTACGCAAAGACCGCCGGAAAGATCAGCGTGGCCTTCGAAATCCCGCACAAGAGCGGTTCCCTTTACAACATCCTTGGAAATTTCATTTTCAACAATGTCAATATGACGATGATCGAATCCAGACCGATTCCGGAAAAGAGCTTCGAGTACCGGTTCTTCGTGGATTTCGAAGGAAACTTAGGCGAGGCGGGCGTGAGAAACGCGCTGACCGGTCTTGCTGCGGAAGCTTCCGTCATGAGAATTTTAGGTAATTATTAGAGAGATACGGTCCGGGAAAATCCGGACCGATTCTTATATCAACAGATATTTGATGCAGACGATATGACGGACACAAAACGGGTCCGGTGATCGTCACGCACAGAGCAAGGAGGAAAAAACATGGCAGCCCTTACATTTGCAGCCATCGATGTGGGATCCTTTGAGGTGGAGATGGGAATCTATGAGATCTCAAACCGCAACAAGATCCGAAAGCTGGATCAGATCCGTCACGTCACTGCGCTGGGAAAAGATACCTACAATAACGGAAAGATCAGCTATGAGATGGTGGAGGAGCTTTGCGATGTGCTTGCGGATTTCGCGAGGATCATGAAATCCTATAAAGTCACGGAATACCGTGCCTACGCCACAAGTGCGATGCGCGAGGCGAGAAACAACAGGATCGTTCTGGATCAGATCCGTGTCCGCACCGGGATCCAGGTACGGATCATCAGCAACTCGGAGCAGCGGTTTCTGGGTTACAAGGCCATCGCGGTGTCCGATGACGAGTTTGATGAGAATATCCAGCAGGGAACCGCTATCGTGGACGTGGGATTCGGCAGCATGCAGATATCCATGTTTGATAAAAATCTTCTGGTGAATACGGAAAATCTGCCGTTAGGCGTTCTGAGGATCCGCGGTACTCTGGAAGAGGTCGACACGACAATGGAACAGTACCGGGAGCTTATTGATGAGATGGTGGACAATGAACTCCAGAACTATAAAAAAATGTATTTAAAGGAGCGGAAGATCAAGCATTTGATCGGGATCGGTGAGAATATCCTGTATCTGTTCCGGTACGAGGAAGACGGAAAACCGCTCTCAAGGATCACGAGAGAGCAGTTTGAAGAGTTTTACACTCGCCTGAGCACGATGAATGAAGAGCAGATGGAGGAGCATTTCGGGGTGAACCGGGAGTACGCGTCCTTACTTATGCCGTGTGCGGTGATCTATAAAAAGTTTCTTGAGATGACGGGGGCAGAGATGATCTGGATCCCCGGGGTGCGGCTTTGTGACGGGATTGCGGCTGAGTTCGCGGCGGACAAGAAGCTTATAAAGTTCCGGCACAATTTTGATAACGATATTATCAGCACTTCCCGTTCCATGGCAAAACGCTACCAGTGCTTAAGCCGTCACACGGAGACCGTCGAGAAATATGTGCTCCAGATCTTCGATACAATGCGGAAATACCACGGAATGGGGCAGAGAGAGCGCCTGCTTTTGCAGATCGCGGTGCTGATCCATGCCTGCGGAAAGTTTATCAGTGTCCGGAATTCCAATGAGTGCGCTTACAACATCATCATGTCCACGGAGATCATCGGTATCTCCCATCTGGAGCGGGAGATCATCGCAAATGTGGTCCGCTATAATATCCGGGATTTCGACTACAATATGGTCCGGATGGAGACAGAATTAGATGAAGTGACGGACAGCTTCAGCGGGCAGAATGAGGTCATGCTTCTGATCGCAAAGCTCACAGCGATGCTGCGTCTGGCGAATTCCATGGACCGCGGACACAGTGCGAAGCTTGCGGACTGCCGGATGACCGTGAAGGATCAGAACCTGATCATCACGACAGATTATCACGGCGATATTACGCTGGAGTCTGTTTCCTTTGAGCAGAAAGCGGCGTTCTTTGAGGAGATTTTTGGAATTCGGCCGGTGCTTCGCCATAAAAAGTATGTATAGTCAGGTCTGACCGGAACCAACGCATTCAGGGAGGCAGAAAAGAAAGATGAAAAAAGAAGAAAAGAAAGAAAATACACAGAAGGCCAGAAAAGGAAAAGAACAGGGAATTGAATATTTTCAGGATCCGAAGAATTATGTAAACCGAGAGCTGAGCTGGCTGGAGTTTGACTGCCGTGTTCTGGAGGAAGCCAGGGATAAGACCAACCCGCTCTTTGACCGTCTGAAATTCTTAAGCATCACGGCATCAAATCTGGACGAGTTTTTCATGGTCCGCGTGGCGTCCTTAAAGGATATGGTCCATGCCGGATATAAAAAACCGGATATTGCCGGAATGACAGCTCAGGAACAGCTGGATAAGATCAGCGTCCGGACCCATGAGCTGGTGGTGCAGCAGTATAATACCTACAACCGGTCCCTGCTCCCGGCACTCAGAAACAACGGATTAAATCTGATCGAGTGCCATGAGGATCTGACACCGGAACAGGGAGAGTTCGTGGACCGGTATTTCAAGGAGGAGGTCTATCCGGTACTCACCCCGATGGCGGTGGATTCCTCGAGACCGTTCCCCCTTGTTCGGAATAAATCCTTAAATATCGCGGCACTTTTGAAGAAAAAAGACGGCGATGAGGAACTGGAATTTGCCATGGTACAGGTTCCTGCGGTGCTTCCGAGGATCTTAAGCCTCCCGGTGACCACCGATGAGAACCACAACGAGACGCGGAACGTGATCTTCCTGGAGGAGATCATTGAGCGGAACATGCAGCAGCTGTTCTTAAACTATGATATCGTGACCTCCCACCCGTTCCGGATCATGAGAAACGCTGATTTCTCCCTTGACGAGGAGGAAGCTGTGGATCTTCTTGAGGAGATCGAGAAGCAGCTAAAGCGCAGGCAGTGGGGCGAGGTCATCCGGCTGGAGATCGAGGATAAGGCGGATCAGAGACTCCTCAAGGTATTAAAACGGGAGCTGGAAGTCAACGAGGAAGACATCTTCGAGATTCCGGGTGCTCTGGATCTGACGGTCCTTATGAAGATGTACGGTCTTGACGGATACGACCATTTAAAGACACCGAAATATACGCCGCAGCCGGTTCCGGCACTGATGAATGACGATGATATCTTCACGAATATCCGGAAAGGCGATATTCTCCTGATGCATCCTTACGAGACCTTTGATCCGGTAGTGGATTTTGTCAGAAGAGCGGCGAGGGATCCGGAAGTCCTTGCCATCAAACAGACCCTCTACCGTGTCAGCGGAAATTCCCCGATTATCGCGGCCCTGGCTGCAGCGGCGGAGAATGGAAAACAGGTATCCGTACTCGTTGAGTTGAAGGCAAGATTTGATGAGGAGAACAACATCATCTGGGCGAAGAAGCTTGAGAAAGCAGGCTGCCATGTGATCTACGGTCTTGTGGGCTTAAAGACCCACTCGAAGATCACCCTCGTAGTCCGGAGAGAGGAGGACGGCATCCGCAGATACGTCCATCTCGGAACAGGAAACTACAACGATTCCACCGCAAAGCTCTATACGGACTGCGGAATCATGACATGCCATCCGCTGATCGGTGAGGATGCCACAGCAGTCTTTAACATGCTCTCCGGTTATTCGGAACCCTTGAACTGGAATATGCTCTCTGTGGCACCGCTGTGGCTGAGAACAAAATTCCTGCGTCTGATCGAGCGTGAGACGAAGAATGCCCGGGCAGGAAAGCCGGCTTCCATCATTGCAAAGATGAACTCCCTCTGCGATAAAGAGATCATCGCGGCTTTATATGAGGCGTCCTGCGCAGGTGTTAAGATCCATCTGGTGGTCCGCGGCATCTGCTGTCTGAAGGCAGGAATTCCGGGACTTTCCGAGAATATCGAAGTCCGCTCCATCGTCGGGGAATTCCTGGAGCACGCGCGGATCTTTATCTTCGAGAATGACGGAAGCGAAGAGATCTACATGGGAAGTGCTGACTGGATGCCGAGAAACCTGGACCGCCGCGTGGAGATCCTGTTCCCGGTACTGAGGGAGGAGCTGAAAGACAGGATCCGGAAGTACATGGAGCTGGAGCTTGAGGATAACTTAAAAGCCCATGTCTTACAGCCGGACGGAACATACGAGAAGCCGGACCGCCGCGGAAAACTCCCGGTGGGATCCCAGATGTCGCTCTGCGAGATGGCCGTGGCTGCCGCAAAGAATGAGAGGAAGAAATATGATCAGGAAGAGACTGCAAGAGTGTTTATTCCGATCGAGAGCGAGAATTAAGTGAGGTCATAAATTGTATTACCGGCCCGCGGCAAAGGCGTTGAGGAAAAGTTTATAAAAATTTTATTAGCACTCATCAAAAATGAGTGCTAATTTTATTGACATTTTGATTTTCTGGTATTAAAATATGTCATGTTGAACAGAACAGCTGTTATAAAGGCAGCTGGAAAATGATAAATGAAAATCGGCGGTCCGAAGGAATTATGAGAAGTTCCCCGTGCCGCAGGAATTGAAATAAGGAGTGGTTTAACATGGCAAAGAGTGGAAGTCTTTCAATCAACAGTGAAAATATATTTCCGATCATCAAAAAATGGCTGTATTCCGATCACGATATCTTCTACCGTGAGTTAGTCAGCAACGGCTGCGATGCCATCACAAAATTAAAGAAACTGGCCCTGATGGGTGAGTACGAGACACCGGATGATGAGACCTATAAAGTTCAGGTGACTGTAAACCCGAAGGAAAAGACGATCCGGATCGAAGATAACGGTCTTGGAATGACAGAGGACGAGGTTGACGAGTATATCAACCAGATCGCTTTTTCCGGTGCGCAGGATTTCTTAAACAAGTACAAAGATAAAGCAAACGAGGATCAGATCATCGGTCACTTCGGACTTGGATTTTACTCCGCGTTCATGGTAGCTGACAAGGTAACGATCGATACCTTATCCTACAAGGCGGATGCAAAGCCGGTCCACTGGGAGTCTGAGGGCGGTACCGAGTTTGACATGAAAGAGGGCACAAAGGAAGGACACGGAACCGTGATCACCCTGTACCTGAATGAGGACAGCGCTGAGTTCGCAAATGAGTACCGTGCAAGAGAGATCCTCGACAAGTACTGTGCGTTCATGCCGGTTGAGATCTACTTAAACGATGAGACTGCAGAGCCGCAGTATGACACAATCGAAAAGGATGAGCTCACCGATAAAGATACAATTATCGAGACGATCGTAGAGCCTGCAAAGACGGAAGAAAAGGAAAAAGAGGACGGAACAAAGGAGACCGTTGAGGTTTCCCCTGCAAAAGAAAAGTATAAGATCGCGAGACGTCCGGTTGCTGTAAACGATACGAACCCGCTCTGGAACAAGCATCCGAATGAGTGTACAGACGAGGAGTACAAAGAGTTTTACCGCAAGGTATTCCAGGACTTCAAGGAGCCGTTATTCTGGATCCATCTGAACATGGATTATCCGTTCAACTTAAAAGGTATCCTCTACTTCCCGAAGATCAACATGGAGTACGAGAGCATCGAAGGCAAGATCAAGCTCTACAACAATCAGGTATTCATTGCCGATAATATCAAGGAAGTCATTCCAGAATTCCTGATGTTATTAAAGGGCGTGATCGACTGCCCGGATCTTCCGTTAAACGTATCCCGAAGCGCTCTCCAGAACGATGGATTCGTTAAGAAGATCTCCGACTATATTACAAAGAAGGTTGCGGACAAGCTGTCCGGCATGTGCAAGACAGACCGCGAGAACTATGAGAAATACTGGGATGATATCAACCCGTTCATCAAATTCGGCTGCTTAAAGGATGAGAAGTTTGACGAGAAGATGAAAGATTACATCCTCTACAAGAATCTGGACGGCAAGTATTTGACTCTCGCTGACTGCCTGGAGGAGAACAAGGAGAAACACGAGAACAAGATCTTTTATGTAACTGACGAGAAAGAGCAGAGCCAGTACATCAACATGTTCAAGGAAGCGGGAATCGACGCTGTGATCCTTCCGAATCCGATCGATTCGCCGTTTATGCAGCATGTGGAGCAGAAGAATGAGGGCTTGAAGTTCCTGCGCATTGATGCGGATGTCAACGAGACCTTCAAGGATGCCGAGGAGACCGATGAGGCCGCGAAGGAGCAGGAGAAGAAGGATGCCGAGACTCTTGCGGAGGTCTTCAAGAAGGCCATCGGAAATGACAAGCTGAACGTCAAGGTCGAGAAGCTGAAAAACGAAGGCCTCGCGTCCATGATCACAGTCTCCGAGGAGAGCCGCAGAATGCAGGATATGATGAAGATGTACAGCATGTACGGCGGAGGTTCCGATATGTTCCCGGCAGAGGAGACACTTGTCCTCAACGCAAACAACGGTCTTGTGAAGTACGTTTTAAACAATAAGGACGGCGAGAAGACACCGATGCTCTGCGAACAGCTCTATGACCTTGCAAAGCTCGCTCACGGAAGTCTTTCCCCGGAGCGTATGACAAAGTTCATTGCGAGAAGCAGTGAGATCATGAAGGAAGAATATGGTGCATAAACGAAGAGATTTTCTGATCACGTTTACAATTTTATGCCTTGCCATGTGCGCCTGCTCAGGGTTCCAGTACCTGGGCAGCGCTTTCTATGGCCTGGTATGGCACCGGATCCATGGCCTGGAAAGCGGCGGAGCGCGTCTGCTTTCCGGGCTTTTTGATTCCCCGTGGACGGGAGTCCTGGTGCAGTATATCTTTTCTATCGGAGTTCCGTTCCTTCTGGTGATTCCGATGACATTTTTTGTGAGATCGGACCGGAGACCGGTGCATACACTCCCTGCGGAGGTCTGGATGTCGGCGCTTTTCATGTGCCTGGGACTTGGGTACATCTTTAATTTCCTCGGCGTGTTTCTGGACGTATTTTTTTCCATATTTACGGGAGTACCGGCGACGGATATGAACCCGGTGATGGACGCCCTCGATGAGCTGACGCCCGGAATGGTGATCTATACCTGCCTGATCGCCCCGTTTATGGAGGAGTTTATCTTCCGGGGAGTTCTCTTAAAGAAGGCGAGACGGTTCGGGGACCGGACGGCGGTGGTCTTCTGTGCAGTCATGTTCGGACTCATGCATGGAAATTTAAACCAGTTCCTGTACGCGGTGGTGATTGGGCTGATCCTCGGCTATGTGGCGGTGCGGACGAACCGGATCTTCTACAACGTGCTGCTTCATATGGCGGTGAATTCCTTTTCCATGGTTCTTGTACTGGTGGAAAATGGATTAAATGCGCTGGGGCTGGGGGCGATGGCAGCAACGTTTTCTGCGGCAGGCTTTGTTATGATCTTGCTTCTCGTCGCAGCCGGGATCTACTTTTTCTTCCGAGACGGACGCCGCTACTGGTGGCAGATGGGACGCCAGAACGGGTGGCCGACACCGTACAGGAAGTATGTGTACCTGAATCCGGGATTTATTTTATATGTGATCATTTTCGGGATTGAGATGATATCGTATATTTTATAGAGAAAGTTTTCGAGAAAACAGCAGCCCGGAGAGAATATCAGTGAGTGTCGCTGTTGATTGGAAAACTATATAGAAATGTACGTGAGAGACGGAATTATCCGGCAGAATATACTGTGGGCAGTGGACACACTGCCGCAATAACGCAGTGCATTCTGCCGGATTTTCTGTCTGAAACGCTTGAAAAGGGGGCGGGGTCTTGGTATAGTAGTGGGAGACCATTTACGAAGAGGAGACATCATGCAGAGAATCGCAAAATTTGAAAAAGTAAGCTTTGAGCAGTTTAAAAAAGACTGGCAGGGGGAACACCCGCAGGATACAGAAGAATTGATCAGGGAGATCTACAACGGGATCAGACTTCCGAAGCGCGCCACAGCAGGCTCCGCCGGATATGATTTCTTCGCACCGGCAGCCTTCACGCTGAAATCGGGTGAGATGACAAAGATCCTCACAGGGATCCGCGCCCGGATCGATGACGGCTGGGTATTAAAGCTTTATCCGAGAAGCGGACTTGGATTTAAGTTCCGCCTGCAGTTAAACAATACCGTCGGGATCATCGACAGCGATTACTACGGATCTGACAATGAGGGACATATCCAGGTGAAGCTCACAAACGACAGCCGCGAGGGAAAGACCGTGGAAGTGGAAGCAGGAACAGGCTTCTCCCAGGGGATTTTCGTGGAGTACGGAATCACGGTGGATGATGAGGCCGATGAGGTGAGAAATGGTGGATTCGGAAGCACGACGCGCGCGTAAAATGTGGAGAAAAGGAAAAGAATTTCCGAGGTCAGAGAGTGGTGAAGTTGAAAATAAGGTTCATGAAAAGACTTCACAAAACATATAAAGAAACGAAATAAAATGTAAAATTCAAGATGAATAAACAATATAAAGAAACAAGAAAAATAAGCAAAATAAAAAAGATCATTGTATCATCGTTATTTTTATCCGGCATGCTGCTCCTTCTCACCGGCTGCAGCCATGTGACCAGTGAGATGAAGGAGAGCAGGGAGAACGGCATCGCCCTCATGGAAAGCGGTGATTACGAGGGGGCTGTCGCGGAGTTTGACAGCCTGATCGACCAGACAACTCGGGTGACCTCTTTTGAGATCGATGTATTAAAATACCGCGGTGAGGCAGAATTTATGCTGGGGGACTATGGTGCCGCGGCGTATACTTATGATACCCTGGCGAAGGTGGATAAGCCGAGAGCCGAGTATTACTACCTCGGTGCGGTGAGCCTCGCGAATTCCGGGGATCAGGATGGCGCTGAGAACCGCCTGGAGTCCGGTAAGAGCGCGGATGCGAAGCATGAGGTTACAGGCTACGCTGAGGCGATGGAAGCCCTGGGGGCGGCATATATGACTGCCGGAGACGAGGAGAAGGCGAATGAGCTTTACCAGACTCTCGTGGACGAGGGCTTTTCCAGCACGGAAGTCTACAACCGCTGGATGATGGCTGCGATGGAAAAAGGCAATTATGAGGAAGCGCTGCATCACGCGGAGGCGGGACTTGCCCTCTCCGATGACCGGGCAAAGAAAGAGATCGCCTTCAACCAGGCCGTGTGTTATGAGTACCTGGGCCAGTATGAGAAGGCGCTGGAACTGTTCCGAAGCTATGAGGAGCAGTATGGACAGGATGAGAAGGCAGACCATGAGATCGCGTTTCTCGTGACAAGATAGGAGAAAGAATGGCAGAATTGATAGAGATCGGTGAGCAGCAGGAGCGGGTCATCCTGTTTGCCGCCAGCACGAACGCCTCCGATGACACGGAAGAATCCGTGGAGGAGCTTCGGGAACTTGTAAAGACCGCGGGGGCTGAGACCGTGGGAGTCGTGATCCAGAACCGGGAAAATATCCATCCGGGAACATACCTCGGAAAAGGTAAGATCCAGGAATTGAAGGAGATGGTCTGGGAGTCCGGCGCTACCGGCGTTGTCTGCGACGATGAGCTCTCCCCGGCACAGTTAAAAAACCTGGAGGACGCCCTGGACACAAAGGTCATGGACCGGACGATGATCATCCTCGATATCTTTGCTGCCCGCGCAAAGACAAGAGAGGGGAAGATCCAGGTAGAACTTGCGCAGCTCCGATACCGCGCCGTCCGCCTTGTGGGTCTTAGAAATTCCTTGTCGAGACTCGGCGGTGGAATCGGTACGAGGGGACCCGGTGAGACGAAGCTTGAGGTGGACAGAAGACGGATCCACGAGAGGATCAGCCAGTTAAAATCGGAGCTTCAGGACGTGGAGCGCCACAGGGATGTGGTGCGGAAACAGAGAGAGCAGAGCGGAACGCTGACGGCGGCCATTGTGGGTTACACGAACGCCGGAAAATCTACGCTCTTAAATAAGCTCACAGGAGCCGGGATCCTGGCGGAAGATAAGCTCTTCGCGACCCTGGATCCGACGACGAGGGCGCTGACGCTTCCAGGCGGGGAAAAGGTCCTTTTGACGGACACGGTAGGATTTATCAGAAAGCTTCCGCACCATCTGGTGGAGGCGTTCAAGAGCACTCTGGAGGAGGCGCGGTACTGTGATGTGATCCTTCATGTGGTGGACTGCTCGAACCCGCAGATGGACATGCAGATGCATGTGGTCTATGAGACTCTGCGCCGATTGGACATCAAGGACAAGGAGATCATCACAGTATTCAACAAGGTGGACCGCCCGGATGCGGACACTGCGTGCCGGGATATGTCCGCGGACTATAAGGTGAAATTGTCGGCAAAGACAGGAGAGGGCATCGGGGAACTGCTCGATCTGTTTGGTGTGATCTTAAGAAATCGCAGGATCTATTTTGAGAAGGTATTCGCCTATAAGGATGCCGGACGGATCCAGACGATCCGGAAGAGCGGACAGCTTCTTTCGGAGAAGTATCAGGATGACGGGATCCATGTGAAGGCGTATGTGCCGGTGGAATTATTTGAAGAACTATATCGGGATTAAATGAATTCAGACCGGCAGATATGAGGAGGTAATCTTATGGGAAAGATACGTGGAAAAGATCTTGCCCTGGATCTTTTTGCAGATGCAGCCAGCGGTTTTATTCAGGCTGTTGCGCTTCACTGTTTTATCAATAACATTGATATCGCGCCGGGAGGTGCCAGTGGTCTGGCCATCCTGCTGAACCGTCTGACGAACCTGCCGATCGGTACACTGACGTTTTTGATCAACATTCCGCTTCTGATCGCGTCCTGGATCTATCTGGGGAAGGAAAAGACGATCAAGACATTAAAGACTGTGGCGATCATGACTGTGATTCTGGACGGTCTTGTAACACCATATTTTCCGGTATATGCGGGAGACAAGATGGTGTCCTGTCTTTTTGGTGGAGTACTTGTGGGAGCCAGCCTTGCAATTGTATTCATGCGCGGCTCTACCACAGGCGGAGGCGATATCGCCGCAAAGCTTTTACAGAAGTATTGTCCGCACATGCAGACCGGAAAAGCGGTCATGGCGACAGACCTTGTGATCATCCTGCTTTCCATGGTGGTATTCCGGAACATCGAATCAGGTCTCTACGGCCTCATCAATATGGTGGTGGGAACTTATGTGATCGATGTGATCCTCTATGGCATGAATAAGAGTACCATGATCACGGTGATCACGATAAAGCCGAAAGAGATCGCTGACGCGCTGATGGATGAGCTGGAGCGCGGCTGTACCTTTTTAAAGAGCGAAGGAGCATATCGGAAAGAAGACGGAAAGACCGTGATCTGTGTTCTGGACAGAAAGCAGTTCTACAAGGCGAAGAAGATCGTCTATAATATCGATCCTAGAGCGTTTATGATCGTCTCTGAGGCTCAGGAAGTTTACGGGGAAGGTTTTCTGGATTCTGACTGGGAAGTGTAGGAAGAAACAGACGAATACGGCAGGACGGACCGGATCACCGGATTCCGCGGGTGTGTCTGCGGCAGATAAGACGGAACAAAAAAGACGAACCGCCAGGTAATTGCGGATCGTCTTTTTTGTCATGGGATATTCTGGGGGGAACCTCCCATGACCAGGGGTTCCGGCACCCGGGGAAGGTACCGGTGAAGGGGTGCGGCCTGACCGCGGCCGCGGGGTTATATCAAAGGATCGAATTATTCGATAATGCCAAGGCTCTTAGCGTACTCTGTATATTCATCGTACCACTGGTTGTAGAGATCTTTCTCAACGACTTCGTCGATGATCTCATTGATTCTGTCTGTGAGGGCGTCCTCACCTTTCGGGATGCCGATTCTCGTTCCCTGTGTCTCCGGGTCAACTGTGAAATAGAGATTCGGAACGATCATAAGATTGCTGTCCGGGTTGGATTCCAGATATAATCTTGCCATTCTGAGGGCTGCGACCATCACATCACCTTTTCCGGTCTCTACCATCAGGAAACCATCGTTTGTGGAGGAAACACGGTTGTATTTTTTGTAAGCCGGGATCTGCTCCTGTACGAACTGTTCCTGAAGGGAGCCATTCTGGGCAACGACTACCTTGTCTGCAAGATCGTCGAAGGATTTGATGCTGTCAACATCTTCCTTGCGGACCAGAATGCCGTATGCTGTCTGCGGATCTTCATCTCCGAAGTAGTAACCCTTGGAGAGGTTCATGGTCTCAGCTCTTGCCGGTGTGTAGGCTAAGGCGGAGATCGCGAGGTCATATTTTCCGGTTGTGATGCTTCCGAGAACGCTTGTGAAGTCCATCGGTTTTAAGCGGACCTCAACACCGAGTGCCTCACCGATGTACTTTGCAAGTTCGACATCAGAACCTGTGTAGGCCTCCTCGCCGCTCTTTGTGGGATCGATGAATTCGTTCGGAGCGAAGTACGGCTCAGTTGCGATCTCGATGTATCCGCGCTCTAAGATCTCGTTCAGGCGGTTGTTGGAACCGGTGGTCTCAGATGCGATGATCCCTGCGTCTGTCTGAGGAGTTGCTGTCTCTCCGGAAGTTGTCTGCGGGATCGTAGCGCCCAGTGCGGAGGAACCGGAACATCCGGAAAGTGCCGCAGCGGATAATAAAAGTGTTGTACCTAAGATGAGAAGCTGATTTAATTTCTTCATGGATGGGTTCCTCCTTGTATGCTGATTGGTTTATTGTGCTAACAAGATTTTGATTTAGCGTGGTAAATTGTTATCATGGTGAAGAGTATACAGGAGGAAAAGCGATTTGTCAAGTGGGTTATTAAAAAATATGAAAAAAAATACCCGGTGCTCTCAGAATTGAAATCACCGGGATGCAATATTATTGTTCAGCTGCTTTGGAAAGCGCCGTCCGCACCGCCGACACCAGCGCCATGGAGGTATACTGGGACCCGGACGGATACTCCAGCCCCTCAAGACTCTGGTTTTCCAGGATCTGCGCCGCAATGGAATCCATGGCGGGTGCCATCAGGGGATACATAGTCTCAACGGAGTCACTCAAAGGCACGAGAGATACGGAGCGGATCCCTGTACGGTCCACGGTGACCTCCACATTGACGTTTTCGCTGCCCAAAACGATGGGGGACGAATAAAGCCCCGGAACGTATGTAACGGAGGCGGGAGCGGCTGATGAGGCGTTCTCAGCGGTCTGATCTGCCGTGCTCCCGGAGATGTTGTCCTTCTTCGGGCGGAACATAAAGAGGAAGAGCATGATGAGGACGATGGCAAAGCCGATAAAGAGAGCGGTGTAGATGATCTCCTTCATTTTAAGAACGATGATCTTTGTTTTTGAACTCATGGAGTGGATCCTTTTCAGGGGGGATATTTTGTATATTCTATGAGAACTGCGGGAAAAAGATTCATGATCCCGGAGCCGGCAGGAGGGACGTGGGGGAAGGCTCCGGCGTCTGTGCGATAAAGAACTTGACAATTTCCTTCGGAGCATATACGGTTGAAAGAGAATGATATGTTCCGGGTGTCCGGATGCGCATACCGCGCGAAGGCGCAGACGGTCACAGGAGACCGCGCCCGGTGCGGGAACGTGCCAGGGCACATTCTTTTTCTTATAACAGGAGGACAACATGGGATTATGCATCATCGCCGGCGGTTCCGGTGCCGGAAAAACAGAATATATATATAGGAAGATCATCGAGCTGTCCGTGAAGGAACCGGAGGGCAGATTTTTTGTGGTGACGCCGGAGCAGGCGACGATGCAGGCCCAGAAGGAGATCGTGAGACTCCACCCGAACCACGGGACGCTGAACATTGACATCGTGAGCTTTGAGCGCCTGGCTTACCGGATCTTTTCGGAGCTCTCCCTGCCGCAGCCGGAGGTGCTGGACGATACGGGCAAAAATATGGTCCTCAGAAGGCTTGCCGGGGAAAAGCTGGACGAGCTCACCATGTTTTCCTCCCACTTAAACCGCCCAGGATTTATCAGTGAGATCAAGTCCATGCTTTCGGAACTCTACCAGTATGGGGCGACTCCGGAGGACTTAAAGGCGCAGACAGCCGGGGAACATGTGGGACAGATTCTGGCTGCGAAGCTCTCGGATATGGAAGTGATCTTTGAGGCGTTCCGGGAGTTTACGAAGGAGAAATATATCACGCTGGAGGAACTTCTTGATGTGCTCTGCCAGGTGGCGGACCAGTCTGCCCTTTTGAAGGACAGTACCATGGTTTTAGACGGCTACACGGGCTTTACGCCGATCCAGTACCGGCTTATCGGGATTTTACTGAAACTTTGCCGGAATGTCTTCGTGACGGTATCCGCGACGATGGAGCCGGGGATGGATCTTACGGCAGAGTCGGATGAGACGGATCTTTTTGATATGAGCCGGAAAATGACAGGAAAATTGAAACAGCTGGCGGAGGAAAACGGGGTGAAAATTTACCAGGACCTCGTCTTTTCCAAACGCCCGCTTGTGCGGTTCCGGAACAGCCCGGCTCTCGACCATCTGGAGAGGACATTTTTCCGCTATCCGTACACCCGGTACCACGGCGGAGAGAGGGAGATCATGCTGGTTCAGGCAAAGGACCCGGCGGATGAGATCGACTTTATCACGAACCGGATCGAGGAGCTGGTGAAAAAGGACGGATACCGCTACCGGGATATCGCCCTGGTCTGCGGGGATCTTCCGGGATACGGACGGGAGATCACGAGAAGCTTTGAAGAGAATAGGATCCCGCTGTTCCTAGATGAAAACCGGGATGTGTCGGGAAATCCGCTGATCCGGCTGATCCAGAGCGCCCTGGATATTTTACAGAAGGGCTTTGACTACGAGAGTATGTTCAGGTATCTGAGGACCGGGCTTGTGACAGAGGAGACGGAGGCCGTGGACCGGCTGGAGATCTATGTGCGGGCCATGGGGATCCGGGGATTTGCGAAGTGGGACGCGGCGTGGGAGAAGACCTTTGAGGGCGGAGAAAATTTAAATCTTGTGGAGATGAATGCGTTCCGGGAGAAGATCATGGAACCGCTTCGTGTTTTAAGAGAGCGCTGCGCCGGACGGGGAGTTCCGGTGGCGGTGGTGACGGATGCCTTAAAAGAGCTCCTGGAGACCCTGGGAGCCGAGGAAAAGCTGGAACAGTTTTCGGAGAGGTTCGCGGATTCCGGCATGGACAGGGAGGCGAGGGAGTACGAGGAGATCTACGGTCTTGTCATAGAGCTTTTTGAGAAGTTTAAGAGCCTTTTAGGAGATGAGGGCGTGTCAAGAAGAGAGTACGCGGAGATCCTTTCCGCAGGCTTTTCGGAGCTCTCCGTGGGCATGATCCCCGCGGGGGCGGACCGGGTGGTCTGCGGTGATCTGAAGAGAACGAGACTCGATAAGATCAAGGTCCTGTTTTTCCTCGGAGTGAGCCAGGGCGTGGTTCCGGCGGACCACTCGAAGGGTGGTCTTTTTACGGACAATGAGAGGGAGATCCTAAAGAAGAATTCCATGGAGCTGGCACCAACTGCCAGGGAAGAGGGCTTTATGGAGCGATTTTACCTCTATCTCATGATGACGAAGCCGTCGGATCAGCTGATCTTATCTTACCCGACGGTGACGGCGGAGGGAAAACAGACCCGGCCGTCCGGAATTATCGGGGAGATGAAAAAAAGGTTCCCGGATCTCTTTGTCCAGGAGACGGAAGCGGAAAAACGGCCGGATGTCTCTGTGACAGCGGCGGGAAGAGCCGTACTTTCCTGGCTTCAGGAGCCGGACCGGCTGATGGATCCGGATAATGAGAAGGCGCGGGAACTTTACAGTTTCCTCTCTTCCGATGAGGTGAAGGCGAAGGAGATGGAAGATCTCGCGAAAGCCGTGACCTATTCTTATAAGAAAGGCGGCATCGGCCGGGCGGCGGCGAGAGAGCTCTACGGAACACTTTTAAGGGGCAGTGTAACGAGAATGGAAGGTTACGCGGGGTGCGCCTACTCTCATTTCCTGAATCATGGACTTGGGCTCCGGGCGGGAAGAGAGTATGAGCTGGACCTCTCCGACATGGGAAATCTGTTCCACCAGTCCCTGGACACCTTTTTCCGCAATGTACGGGACCATGGAAAGGATTTCCGGGCCATCACGGACGCGGAGCGGCGTGCTCTCGTGAAGCGTGCGGTGGAGGAGGTCTCCGCGAAGTACCGGAACACGATCATGAAGAGTTCTGCAAGAAACGCCTACCTGGAGAAAAAGGTGGAGCGGATCACGGACCGGACGGTGCGGGCGCTGATCTATCAGATCCGGAAGGGCGATTTTGAGCCGGAGGCGTTCGAGGTGGATGTGAGCACGCGGATCCCGCTAAAGGATGGGGAAGCCGTGAACCTTCGCGGGCGGATTGACCGCATGGACGTGTTTGAGGATGAGGACAAGATCTATGTGAAGATCATGGACTACAAGTCGGGAAGCACGTCCTTTGATCTGGCGCTTTTATACCATGGGCTTCAGCTTCAGCTTGTGGTCTACATGGACGCGGCGTTAAAGCTCCAGGAGAGCCGTCATCCTGGAAAACAGGCGGTTCCGGCGGGAATCTTCTATTATCATATCGATGATCCGGTGATCGACCGGGAGGACGGAATGACGGACGAGGAGATCGAGGCAGGAATCTTAAGGAAGCTCCGCATGAATGGCCTTGTGAACAGCAGCCTCGACGTGATCCGGCACATGGACCGGGAGATCGAAAAAGAATCCGACGTGATCCCGGTGGCACTGAAGGACGGGTATGTGCAGGAGTTAAAGTCCTCTGTGGCTGGAGGAAAACGGTTTGCTCATTTGACAGATTATGTAAACCAGAAGCTCAGAGAGATGGGCGAGGAGATTCTGGATGGAAATGTGGCGGTGGATCCCTACAAGCAGGGGAACCGGACGGCGTGCGATTACTGTCCATATCACAGTGTGTGCGGGTTCGATCTGAAGACGGATGGATATGGATTCCGGAGATTTAAGCCTATGAAGGCGGAGGAGATCTGGAAGGAGATCGACCAGGAAGAAGATGGGGAAGAGATGGACTCCGGTGCAGTGGAAGATGCTGCCGATAAGGGCGATCCCGTACAGCTGGATCCAGGTAAAACGAAGAAGAAAACTTTAGAGGACATAGAAAGCGGGAAAAAGAAATCGCCCGAAAAAGAAAATGACGGAAAGGAGATTCTGTAATGGCGACAAAGTGGACAGACGAGCAGAAAAAAGTCATTGAGACGAGACACCGGAATCTCCTTGTCTCGGCGGCGGCAGGAAGCGGAAAGACCGCGGTCCTCGTGGAACGCATCATCCGCATGATCACGGATCCGGAACACCCGGTGGACATCGACAAACTTCTGGTCATGACCTTCACGAACGCGGCGGCGGCGGAGATGCGGGAGCGTGTGGAGACAGCTCTCGGAAAGCTTCTGGACGAAGATCCAGGAAATAAAAACCTGGAGCGCCAGAACACACTGATCCACCACGCGAAGATCACCACCATCGACAGCTTCTGTTTGAACCTTTTGCGGGAACATTTCCACGAGCTGGACCTGGATCCTGGATTCCGGGTGGCGGACGAAGGCGAGCTGATGCTCTTAAAAGCCGATGTGATGAAGGAACTTCTGGAGGAATATTACGGAAGGGAAGATGAGCGGTTCATAAAGTTTGTGGATACTTACGCCACAGGGCGGACAGACGGTGGATTGGAAGAGTATATTTTAAAGGTATGGGAGTTCTCCCAGAGCAATCCGTGGCCGGGAGAGTGGATCGCGGCCTGCAGGAAGGAACTCTGGGCTGGCGGAACCGGTGAAGATGGGGATCCTATGGAGGAGACCGCATGGATGAAGTATCTGATCCAGGATGTGAAACGCCAGGCGGAAGAATTCTTAGACGGACTTTACGAGGCAGCGGATCTCGCGGCTGAGGAAGACGGTCCCCAGGCATACGCGCCGATGTTAGCGGAAGATATCCGGGGGATGGAAGAACTCAAGGAAGCTGGAACTTATCGGGAGATTGCGGAGTACCTTGAGGAGCTGAAATTCGGAAGACTGGCGGCTGTCCGGGGGAAAAATGTGGATCCAGAGAAGAAAGAACGGGCGGCGGCATACCGAAACCTTGCGAAGGATGGCATCAAGAAGATGAAAACTTTGTATCTGCCGGGGGATATCGAAGAGGTGTTTTCGGATCTCGACGCCTGCCGGGAGCCGATCCTGATGCTTTTGGAGCTTGCGGAGGAGTTTTCCGCGAAATTCCAGGAGGCGAAGGAGGAGAAGAACCTGGTGGACTTTAATGACCTGGAACATTTTGCACTGGAAGTCCTCACCGGAGGCAGCCTGGATCATAAGCCGGGACTGGTGGCGGATGAACTCTCGGAGATCTACGAGGAGATCCTTGTGGATGAGTACCAGGACAGCAACGAGGTCCAGGAGACGCTGATCCGCTGTGTTTCCAGGGAGCGGTTCGGGACGCCGAATGTGTTTATGGTGGGCGATGTGAAGCAGAGCATCTATAAGTTCCGTCTCGCGAAACCAGAGCTGTTTCTGGAAAAGTATGAGTCCTACGGGAAAGAGGACGGATTATACCAGAAGATTGAGCTCCACAAGAACTTCCGAAGCCGCCCGGAGGTGCTTTCCAGCATCAATGACGTGTTCTACCGGATCATGACGAAGCAGCTTGGCAATATCCAGTACACGGATGACGCGGCTTTGTATCCGGGGGCGGAATTTCCGGCGACGCCGGTGGACGGGCAGGCGAAGACGGAGGTCCTGCTTTTAAATACCGGAGATCCGCTGTTTGACGGTATGGACGAGGAGAAGGCGGACTATACCGCGAAGGAGGCGGAGGCGAGACTTATCGCCGGGGAGATCAGAAAACTCACGGACCCGGAACACGGGATGAAGATCTTTAACGGGAAGACCGGGGAGTATGAGCCGTTAAAGAAGAAGGACATCGTGATCCTGCTCCGCAGTCTCTCCGGGTGGTCCGAGGAATTTTTAAGTGTCCTTGGGGCAGCTGGAATCCCCGCCTACGCGGAGTCCAGGACAGGGTATTTTACGGCAGTGGAAGTGGAGACCGTGCTCAACATGCTGGCGCTCATCGACAATCCGATGCAGGATATTCCATTGGCAGGTGTGTTAAAGTCGCCCATCGGCGGCATGAAGGACCGGGAGCTGGCCATCGTAATGGCGGAATTCAAGAAAGATCCGGACCGCGGGGAAGACGTTGGATTTTATGGGGCGGTGAAAAGATATTTGGAGAAACACGGGGAATCGGAGGAAGATGCGGTTATCTATCGCAAGTTGGCAGCATTCCAAAATCTCCTGACGACTCTGAGAGAAGAATCTATGTACCTCCCAGTCTCCCGCCTGATCTACCGGATCTTCGACCTCACCGGGTACGACAAGTACGCCGCCGCCATGCCGGCAGGAAAGACGAGGCAGGCGAACCTCGCCATGCTGGTGCAGAAAGCGGAAGACTACGAGAAGACCAGCTATCAGGGACTCTTCGATTTTATCCGCTACATTGAAAAACTGAAGAAATACAACACGGACTTCGGTGAGGCTTCCCGGTCCGGGGAACATGACGACGCGGTGCGGATTATGAGCATCCACAAGAGCAAAGGTCTGGAGTTTCCGGTGGTATTCTTAGCCGGATGCGGAAAGAAATTCAACAGACAGGACGCGAGAGGACGGATCCTGATCGACGAGGAGCTTGGAATCGCAGCGGATTTCTTCGACCCGGAGAAGAAGGTCAAGGCACCGACGCTAAAGAAAAATGTCCTGGCGAGACGGTCAAATCTGGAAAACATGGGCGAGGAGCTTCGTATCCTCTATGTTGCCATGACCCGTGCGAAGGAAAAACTGATCATCACCGCAGGCGACAAGTATATGGACAACAAGCTGGAAAAATGGGGTGGGATCCCGGCGGGCGGCGCGCTGCCGTTTACGACCTTGAGCGCGGCATCCTCCTACCTGGACTGGATCCTGATGGCGTCAAACGGGGCGAAAAACACCATCGATGTGAAGAATGTTCCGGTGAAGGACCTTCTCGTGGAGGAGGCGAAGAACCAGGAGGAGAAGGCAAAGATCTATCTGGAACTGGAACAGCTGCGGAAAGCGCAGCCAGAGGAAATTCCGGGGCTCATCGGGGTAAAATATCCATACGCGGCGGACCTTGCGCTGCACGCAAAGATGTCGGTTTCGGAGCTTAAGGAACAGGGGCAGTTTGTGGATGACGCGGAGAGTGCGTTTTTGATTAAGGACGTCAGGGAAAAAGAAGATTCAGAAGTTATTGATAATAAGTCTGATTCATCGGCCGAAGAAAAAGCCAGAATAAAGCGCGCCTCCGACCGCGGTACTGCCTACCACCGTGCCCTGGAGCTGATCCATTTTGCGGAAATTTCCAGCTACGATGATATCGTAAAAGAACTCGACCGGATCTGTGAGGAAAAGCGGATGCAGGAGACCGCCATCGATATGGTCTATCCGGGCGTCCTGACGAAGTTTTTCCATTCTGATATTGCAGCCCGCATGAAACAGGCGGACCGGAACGGAAAATTGCGGAAAGAGAGCCAGTTTGTGGTGGGTGTCCCTGCACGGGAGATGAACAAGGCGGATTCCGATGAGCTGATCCTGTTACAGGGTATCATCGACGCCTGGTTCGAGGAGGATGACGGTCTCGTACTTGTGGATTACAAGACAGACCGGGTAAAAGAAGGCGGAGAGAAAATACTTCTGGACCGCTACCAGATCCAGCTCTTCTACTACGCAAGGGCACTTGCCCAGATCACCGGGAAAAAGGTGAAGGAAGCCGTGATCTACTCTCTGGCGCTGCAGAAAGAGATTCCGGTCCCGATCAATTTATGATAAGATATGATCAAAAACTGCCCGGCACCATAACTAAGGTGCCGGGCAGCGGTTTTTTATGTAACAGGAAATTCCGGGGAATTCCCTGTCACATAAAAAGCACTGACGTGCAAAAGATGCGCACTCGTGCGGAGACGTAGATTGTCGCAAGCGATCGCGCGAGGCGCGAAAATGTGCCAAGGCACATTCTTTTTCAAGTTATGAAGTTATCACAAAAAATTTAGTCCGCGATAATCAGCTCTTCTGCATAGGGCAGAGTCTTGATCCAGTCGCAGAACGTATGCCACTCGACGAGCTTGTGAGCCTTTCTCGCATGATAAATATTGACGAGAGTCTCATAGTTCATCGTGCAGGTGCGCATCTGGTTGTAGCTGGACGGGAGAAGCTGGATCATGTCGTACCAGTCTTCTTTGTTTTTTCCCTCGTTCATATATTTCAGACGGATCTGCTCAAGGCGGTCCACAACGGTCTGCATGTAAGCGAGAGTGTCCGGAGTCATATGGTCATGGCTGAAATCATCGATATCAAACGGTTTGGAGTGGATCTTGTGCATGGTGCTTGTAGAGTTTGCCACAGTCGCCACTTTGTAGGTGTCATATTCCTTCCACCAGTAGAGCGGAGCCGTAATATCCACAGATACAAAGATCTGGCGGATAAACTTTCTGTGATCACTTCCAGCCATGCGGAGACGCTTCGCAAGATCGAGATCGTTCGGTCCAAAGACAAAGTTTCCGTCCTCATCATAGCTGCTGTCCATACGTCCCCAGCTGTTCATCGGGTTTCTTGCGCCGCGCATGGCGTTTTCAAAGTTCATGACGCTTGTGCGTTCAAATTTTATCATGATGTTTTCTCTCCTTGGTTAAAGTCTGGCGAAAAAAGCAGTCCGGTGCTTCCGAGCACCGTCCACACCGCCGGATGCATTCCCATTATAACGGCTTTTTTTTGTATACACAAGATGAAAACTTGCCAATCACAGAGAAATTCATTATAATAAAGATTCGAATAAAAAAGAATGAACCTCGGCGTGTGCCGGTTGAACGGAGAACAAAATGAAAAACGACTATATCGTCTGCGTCTGCGGAGACGCGAGCCGGGCGGCTTACCTCATAAAGGGAGAAAAAAACGTGCTCTTTGATGCCGGAATGGCATACTCTGCGGACAAAATGATCGAAAATATAAAACGGGAACTGGGAGACAGGCCGTTAGACGTGGTCCTCCTGTCCCATTCCCATTATGACCATATTTCTGGTGTCCCATTTCTCAGAAAGGAATGGCCGGATCTTGTGGTCTATGGAAGTGCTTACGCAAAGAAGATTCTGGAAAAACCGTCAGCGAAAAAGACGATGCGGGAGCTCTCCGACGCGGCAGCGCAGGGGGCCGGACTTTTAAAAGCCCCGGATTATAAGGATGAGGATCTTGTGGTGGACAGGGTCGTAAAAGAGGGCGATATTCTGGACTTCGGCGACCATAAGATCACAGTCTATGAGACGCCGGGCCACACGAAATGTTCCCTGTCCTATATGGTGGATCAGGATGTGATCTTTGCGAGTGAGACTGTGGGTGTGACCACCAGCGAGGTTTACATGCCATGTTATCTTGTAGGGTATCAGATGTCCCTGGACGCGGTAGAAAAGCTGCGCCATGCGGGGGCAAAGAGGATATTCATCACCCATGTGGGGATCCTGACACCGGAGGACGCAGGGACAGCGCTGCTTCCGGGCTTAAAGAAGGAAGAATTTTCCGCGGACCGGGTATGGGATTATCTAGAAGCGGGATTAAAACGGACAAAAGATGAGATCGTTGAGATCATCAGGAAATACCCCACAGAGGAAGAGCAGCTGAAAATCATGCTCGCAACATACCATAAGGGCGTAAAGCAGGAAGAACAGCCGGATTTTGCGTTTCTCTTAAACGCGGCGGCGACATTGAAGGTCATCCAGCGGGAATGCATGAATGACGCGGATCCAGAACGATAAAAATGTTAAAAAATGTAATAAACAGCGTAACTGCTGCTGCGGACCAGAAAAAATGTCGGTGACAGGTTCTGCAGGCGAATACGGAACAGTTACGAAACGGCAGGATATAAAGGAGGAAAAGAGCCATGAATATCATTGCGGCAGTTGATAAACACTGGGCGATCGGAAACAGGGGAAAGCTTCTGGTAACGATCCCGGATGACCAGAAACTTTTCCGGGAGGAGACGAAGGGAAAAGTGATCGTCATGGGAAGAAAGACATTGGAGAGTCTCCCGGGGGGACAGCCTCTGGCAGGGCGGATAAACGTGGTCCTCACAAGGGATGAGACATACAGGGCAAAGGGATGCGAGCTCTTCCATAATCTGCAGGATGCCCTGGAATACCTGAAGCAGTTCAAATCGAAGGATATTTTTGTGATCGGCGGCGCTGAGATTTACGAGACGTTCCTCCCGTACTGTGACACAGCCCACATCACATGGATCGACTATGAGTATATGGCAGATACCTGGCTTCCGAACCTGGATAAAGATCCGGACTGGGAGGTAACGGCGGACAGCGATGAGCAGACATATTTTGACCTCTGCTATGAATTCCGCAGATATGAGCGGACCGGAAAGAAAGCGCTGGAACTGGGAGAAGTATAGAAATTCTCAGATACCGGCTGCAGAAAAGAAGTGTGTTTGTAATCACTACGTTACGTGAAAGTGATACAGAAGTACAGAAAATAAAGGAAACTATGTTGCACATCCGGGCAAAAGATGATAAACTATCTCTAATATTGCCATATTTGCTGTAAGAACAGCGGGCAATAAGTGTGTGTGAATGGTCTGATATCCGAAAATGCATCGGAGTCAGATCTGCAATCAGTGTGTGATGGATGAGAAAGCAGTCATTGTGCTGCAATCGTATGACTTCTGTGCCGCAAATCTCAGGCGCAGAAAGACTCAGGAAACAGGAGGTATGGGATATGTACCCTATTTTAGAGGCAAAAAAGCTTGCAGATAAGATCTATCTGATGGTCGTAAAAGCCCCGAGAATTTCCGCGAACTGCAAACCGGGTGAGTTTGTGAT
>Ga0129311_1000138_pt1 | contig 68898 bp, 67 predicted proteins | sample Go1ome_FD_94435 | JGI IMG/M metagenome (GOLD analysis project Ga0129311, IMG submission 94435) | Western lowland gorrila individual fecal microbial communities from Wisconsin, USA - Go1022B metagenome | ecosystem: Host-associated > Mammals > Digestive system > Large intestine > Fecal | place... | reverse complement strand
GTAATCCTTGATCTGACCGTAGGTCGCCGTCCCTCTTTTATCCTGCACCATCTCCTCTACATCCACATCAATGTTGATATGTACTGCCGGTTTTCTCAGAACTAGCTGACATACCGTCTCAACATGGCTGGTGGCCGGGAACTGGTCCACAGCCCATGCCTTCTCCGCCCTATACCCTTTCTTCTTAAAATACGCCAGATCTCTCGCCAGAGTCTCCGGGTTGCAGGACACATAGACCACGCGGTCCGGATTCAAGATCGCTACAGCATCCATGAATTCTTCGGTGCTGCCGCTTCTCGGCGGATCCATAAATACCACATCGGCATGAGCGTTCTGGGAGGCCATCTGGACCATGAATTTTCCGGCATCGTTGTTGTAGAAGCGGATGTTTTTCTCGCCGTTTGCCTTCGCGTTTGTTACGGCATCCCGGACGGCATCCTTGTTTAACTCGACGCCAATGACTTCCTTCGCGGCAGACGCTGCGACGATTCCAATGGTTCCGATTCCGCAGTAGGCATCAACAACGGTCTCTTTTCCGGTAAGTCCTGCTGCCTCGATCGCCAGGTTGTAGAGCTTCTCCGTCTGAACCGGGTTGATCTGGTAGAAGGATTTTGAGGAGATCCGGAATTTCTTGCCGCAGAGGACATCCACGATGAAACCAGGACCATAGAGAACATGTTCTTTCTCCCCAAGGACCATGCTGGTGTCACGTCCATTTACATTCTGCACCACCGTCGTGATCTCCGGGTGAATCTTTCGGAGCGCTTTCACGAAGTTGTTCTTCGACGGGAACACCGGGGATGCGGTGATCAGGACTACCATGATCTCCCCTGTGGCATGGGCGGTGCGCACCAGGACATGGCGCAGGAATCCGTATCCGGTATCCTCATCGAATACCTTCATTTTGAAGGATGGAAGAAGTTCACGGATCGTTCCGATGATCTCGTCCGCCTTTTTGTTCTCGATCAGGCATGTCTCCACCGGGAGAACCGTGTGGGTTCCCTCTTTGTATACGCCGGAGATGATACGGCCTTTCCTGTCGCGGGCCATGACTGCATGGACCTTGTTCCGGTAATGGAACGGGTCGTCCATGCCGATGATCTCCTCGACCCTGCAGAACGGGCGGAGAAGATCAGAAACCTCTTTCTTTTTGTGCTCTAACTGCTTCTCATATGGCATGTCCAGATACTGACAGCCGCCACAGGTCTTGAAATGTGGACAGAGGGATTTTTTCCGCTCTGTTTTTGCTTCTGCCTGGACAGATGCATTTTTTCCCTGAACATGTGCTGTTTTACGGTCATCCTGGCGTTTCACCGCAGATGCCGCCTTCTTTTTGTCACCAGCGTTCACGTTTTTCTCCCCTGCATGATTCCATGCTCCGCCATACTTCTTTTCTAATTTTTCATCAACGTATCCCAGCTTTTTTTCTACACTTTTATCCTGATTTCCGTAGTTTCTTCCGTTTCTTTTCTCTGTACCGCTGACGAAATTCTGCATTTCTTTTCTTCCGCTATTTCTTTCGGTCTTCCCGTTCACATCTCTTCCATTATTCTCGTTTCTGCAAGCGTTCTCTTTCTTCCAGCTCTTCTTTCCATTCTCCCCGGCACCTTTAAACTTCTTTTCCCTGTATTCCATAATAAATATTTCTCCATTCTTATCTGAAACATTCCGCTTGATTCCCGGAATGCGGATGATTATAATAACACATAAAGTATAGCGTTTTTTCCCGGAATATTCCACTGAAACTTTTTATCTGGGACCATTCCGGCCGTTATACACAGTTGGGCATTTTCTGAGCTGAAAATTCCGCATGATACATGCAGATTTTGTCGGCTTAGAATGCAAAGCATCAGTAAAATCAGTTGTAACTGTTCCTCACATTTTCAAGAAAGGACACAGCATCTGGACACTCCAGACACTGCCGGAAAACAAATCATGAATAATGAATCCAATACCCCTGTTGCCGAATCCGGACGCCCGAAGGACGTCACCGGACGAATCGAGACCGAGATCCGCACCTACGATCTCCTGGACTCCTTAAATATTCCCTACATGCGCTTTGACCATGAGGCCGCATTCACCATCGACGCATGCAACGGTGCAGACGAAGTCCTTGGGATCCATATCTGCAAGAACCTCTTCCTCTGCAACGCCCAGAAGACGAAGTTCTACCTTCTCCTGATGCCTGGACATAAGAAATTCAAGACGAAAGTTCTCTCCAAACAGATCGGCTCCGCGAGGCTTTCCTTTGCGGATGATGACCATATGAAAGAATTTCTCGGCCTGACTCCTGGTTCTGTCAGCATCATGGGACTCATGAACGACCCGGAGAACCATGTAAAGCTTCTGATCGATTCTGACGTCTTAAAGGACGAGTATTTCGGCTGCCATCCGTGTATCAACACCACAAGCATGAAGCTCAAAACGTCCGATATCATGGAGAAATTTCTCCCGGCTGTTCATCACGAACCGACGATTGTGGATCTTCCATGGGAGGAATAAAAACAGCGTTTTCCACCAATCATCGTAAGTACCAGTTTTCCCACACGCTAAAGTCACCTGTAGAATTCATTAACAGGAATTATTTTTAAATGTATATCTACAAAAAGAAGAACAGAAACGCAGATCTCATCAAGAGACCGCGTCCCCGTTCTTCTTTTTTATCCTTTTTCCTATCCTGAAACCTTTATCCGCTCACTGCGCATTTCCGCAGAAAACGTACCATTTTCCCGGCCACAAAGCATCCAAAATATGCTAATCTGCCGCCTGCTCGCTGAAAGCTCCGGTTTTACTGCATCACACCATTCGCATCAAACGTATAGCCGACGCCATCGATCGTCATCGTTGTGCCTGTCACCATAGCACCTAACTCAGACGGATCCAGATAATACCAGTATCCATCCGGATTGATCCAGCCGCTCATTCTTCCGCCGTCACGATAGAAGTACCATTTGCCATCCTCATTCTTCCACTCACCGGTATCCACCGCGGTTCCCTTAGTGGCTTTCGGAGCGTAATCCTTGTAGGCGAATTCCAGGCATACATTTCCGTTGATTCCGTTTACATGACCCTTATCCGTACACTGCCAGATCGTACGACCCTCGTATGTACCGTCCGCGCCGTATCTCGCAAGCCAGATATCATAGTGGATCTGCTTTGTGTCCATCTCGGTCGTAAATTTGCTGTAGTCGCTGTAGACGATCGGTGTGTAGCCTGCCGCAGCGATCGTATCACAGAATGCGTTTACCACATCCGTGAGCTCCTGAACCGAAAGCTCCAGGATATATTTTGACTCTACATCCACAGCGATCGGGTACTTTACATTGTATCCGGATACTTTTTCTACGGCATATTTTGCAGCCGCCTTCGCTTCCTCCACAGTTTTCGTCTGAAGATAAACATACGGAGCTGCCTGAACTCCGTTGTCCAAAGCACCCTTCATATTTTTCTCATAATTCGGATCCATGGTGTAACCACCCTCATATCCGTAAGATATCATCTTAATAAAGGCGAACGATATATCATCTGCCGCAACCTTCGCCCAGTCGATATCTCCCTGCCATTTTGCAACACTGATGCCGCGGAGAAGCGCTCCCTCTATTGTTTTTCCATTATTGTCCACATAAACACCATTTACCTTTTTCCATGCATTTGCAGGATCCGTTACACTGGTATCCGTGGATGCCTTATTCTGCTCATCATAACCCGGTCCGATCTCATCCGCAAACGCGGTAAAACTGCCCTGTGTGATCATTAGCGCCGCAAGGACTGCTGCCATATATCGAAATTTTTTCTGAAACATTCTGATTCCGCCTTTCTTCTCTGTCCGTGTTTTATTCCTTAAATATTTTCCATCTTCAAAACTGCACAAGAAACCGTTGTAACTATGAAGGTGCTGAACGGTTACAAACAGTTTTCTTTAAGTCTTCACAAGTATACTACAATTTCCTTCTTTTTTTATTAAGAACTTCTTACATTTTCGTTGTCACACCTCTAAGACTTTGTGGCAAAATTTCGTCCATGATAAAAGCCGCCAGTTTCCGGTCAGTTCCGGCCAGCTTTCCCTGTGCCATAAAAACAAAAGAACCCTTGAAAACCAAGGGTTCCAGCGCGGAGACGGAGGGATTCGAACCCTCGTACCGGGATGAACCGATAAACGCATTTCGAGTGCGCCGCGTTACGGCCGCTTCGCTACGTCTCCAGGATGTCTGCCTCTTTAAAAAAGGCAGACTATATATTATTATACATATTTTTTCAGATTTGTATAGAGAAATTACAAAATAATTTACCCAAAATAATTTTCACCAGCTTGCTCTTGCGTCGGTTTTCATCTCAAAATGCTTTGCAAGCTTGCCTGCATAAACATTTTTAAATGAGAACCGATATTGGGCGAACGCCAAATGCTTCTTGATTTCATGCACATGAAAACAAGAAGATAGAAGGCATCAATCCACTAGTTTCCTTCCGCAAAATAAGCATCCACCGCCCCGGCGATCCCGCTCGCGATCTTCCCCTGGTAGCCGTCATCCTGCAGCCAGGTATCCTCGTCAGGATTGCTTAAGAATCCCATCTCAAACACACAGACCGGGATCTCGCACCAGTTGATATCGGAGGAGCTGTCCGTCTCCTGGACACCGCGGTTTTTCGTGCCTGTGGTGCCGCAGACGGTGTCAACGATCTTCTTGGAAAGATTATAGCTCTTGTCGTGAAGACTGGCGTTATAAGGATTCTGGGCCGTCATGCAGGTGGACAGTGCGCCGTAGACGCTGGAGTTATCCATAGAACCGGCATGAAGACGGATCAGGATATCTGCTCCGCTCTTGTTTGCCGCCACAGACCGCTCCGCGCTGCTCATATTCACATCATGGCTCGTGCGGATCATGACGACATGATAGCCGCGGTTTATAAGCTCTTTTTCCAGCTTTTTCGCCACCGTAAGCGTCACCTCGTACTCCGGGACTCCACTGGATGTCCCCACCGCGCCTTCCGGCATCTTTGCCTTCATGGTCGTGGAGGACGGGCCGATAGGCTCTTTTGAGGTGTTCGCCTTTGCCTGATGTCCCGCGTCGATGGCAACGGTGTGACCGTTAAACGGGATCTCCGGTGCGGTCTCAGCATCATCGCTCGCAGCCGCTGTGTAAGCCGCCGCGGCCGCCTCCCTCGCAGCCTCAACGCTCTCTGCCTCAGACATCTCTGAGGACAGTTCTTCTGATTCTGAAGCTGCTTCCGCCAGTTCTGAACTCTCAGAAACTGCATCACCGCCCTCTGTATCCGCGCTTAACGGTTCCCCGGCAGCTTCTCCGAGCGCCTGCACGTCTGCATCCCCGGATCCAGAAGATCCTGTATCTGTGCTTTCTGCCGCCGGGTCTGCACCATTCCCGGACATTTCAGACTCCGACGCCGTCTCACTGCTCAGATCCACCGCCTCATATTTCCTCGTCCCATTGCAACCGGTAAGCACCAGAGCGAAAAGGGCTACAAAGACAAGGAATCGGAGGAGTCCGTTTCCCTTTTTCATCCTGCTCATAGGATCGTTCCTCCTCCGACTACGCATTCATTTTCATAAAATACAACTGCCTGTCCCGGCGTGATCGCACGCTGCGGTTCCTTAAACTGACATTCCACCGTTCCATCCGGGAGTTCCCTGATGATACAAGGGGATCCCTTGTGGCTGTAGCGGATCTTCGCGAGAACTTCTCTCTCCTCGCCGTGAAGTCCGTCGATCGCCATCCAGTTCACATCCTTGCAGATCAGATGATCGGAAAATACATCATTTCCCTCACCGATGACGACCTCGTTTGTCTCCGGACGGATCCCTGTGACGAACACCGGATGTCCCATAGCAAGGTTCAAGCCCTTTCTCTGACCGACGGTGTAGTGGGTGATTCCCTTATGTTTTCCGAGGATCACGCCATTTTTGTCCACAAAGTTTCCGCATCCCGGAACATCGGACGCCTCGCGCTCGATAAATCCGGCATAATCGTTATCCGGCACAAAACAGATCTCCATGCTGTCCTTCTTCTTTGCCACCGTAAGTCCACGGTCCTCGGCGATCTTTCTCACCTCATCCTTCGCGTAATCACCGATAGGCATCAACGTCTTGGAGAGCTGGAACTGGGTCAGGTTGTAGAGTGCGTAGGTCTGGTCCTTCGCCGCTGTCACAGAATTGCGGATCGTGTAACGTCCGTTCGGCAGCTGGCTGATCCGGGCATAGTGACCGGTCGCAATATAATCGGCGCCGATCTCCAGGCTGCGCTCCAAAAGCGCCTCCCATTTTACATAGCGGTTGCAGGCAATGCACGGATTCGGTGTCCGTCCGTGCAGATACTCCGCAACAAAATAATCAATGACATTCTTCTGGAATTCTTTCCGGAAGTTCATAACATAGTAGGGAATTCCAAGTGTCCACGCGACACGTCTCGCATCCTCCACCGCACTGAGTCCGCAGCATCCGCCGTTTTCCTCAATGGTACAGGAATCCTCTTCCTGCCAGATCTGCATGGTGACACCGATCACGTCGTATCCCTGTTCCTTCAAAAGACAGGCAGCAACCGATGAGTCCACGCCTCCGGACATTCCTACCACGACTTTTTTCTTCATTAATATTCCTCGTCCTCTTCATGCTCACTGATATCGGACACCGGCTTCTGTAAGCCTTTGATCTCGATATGGTGCTTTTCTGCATAATCCCAGAGTGCTGCATGGATCGCTTCCTCTGCAAGCAGGGAGCAGTGAACCTTTACCGGCGGAAGTCCGTCAAGTGCTTCCATAACTGCCTTATTGGTTACTTCCATCGCTTCCTCAATCGTCTTTCCCATTACCATCTCTGTCGCCATGCTGCTTGTAGCAACTGCAGCGCCGCAGCCGAAGGTTTTAAACTTGCAGTCACGGATGATGTGGGTCTCGTCATCGATATCGAGATAGATTCTCATGATATCGCCGCATTTTGCGTTTCCGACAGTACCTACGCCGCTGGCGTCCTCAATTTCTCCCATGTTTCTTGGGTGCTGGAAATGGTCCATTACTTTCTCTGAATACATTATTTTTCCTCTTACTTTCTGTTCTTCTTAATGAAATCCTCATAGAGTGGGGACATTGCGCGAAGCTTCTCCACGATCTTCTTAAGGCAGTCTACAGTATGGTCGATCTCTTCCTTCGTTGTCTCCTCGCTTAAGGTGAGACGTAAGGATCCGTGCGCGATCTCGTGCGGAAGTCCGATAGCTAAGAGCACATGAGACGGGTCCAGGGAACCGGATGTGCATGCAGATCCGCTGGAGCCGCAGATTCCGTCCATGTCCAGCATGATGAGTAAGGACTCACCCTCGATGAACTGGAACGCGAAGTTTGCGTTGTTGGAGAGACGGTTCGTGCGGTGGCCATTTAAACGTGTGTACGGGATCTCATCCATGACACGTCCGATCAGGTAATCGCGGAGCTCTGTCTCTTTCTTCTTATTATTCTCAAGTTCTGCCATTCCGATCTCGACAGCTTTTCCGAGACCGACGATTCCCGGCACATTCTCAGTTCCGGCACGGCGTTTTCTCTCCTGGGCACCGCCATGGATGAAGGAGCGGAGCTTTAAGCCTTTTCTGATGTAGAGGAAGCCGACTCCCTTCGGTCCGTGGAACTTGTGACCACTGGCGCTTAACATGTCGATATGGTACTCATCCACATTGATCGGCTCGTGGCAGAATGCCTGAACCGCGTCTGTGTGGAAGATGATCCCGTTCTCGTGGGCGATCTCACCGATCTCCTTGATCGGCTGGATCGTTCCGATCTCGTTGTTGGCGAACATTACGGAGATCAGGATCGTATCCGGGCGGATCGCTTTCTTTAATTCGTCGATGGAAACGGAACCGAACTCGTCTACTGGGAGGTAGGTGATCTCATAGCCGCGCTTCTCGAGATACTCACAGGTGTGAAGGATCGCGTGGTGCTCGATCTTTGTTGTGATGATGTGTTTTCCTTTGGACGCGTAAGCCTCCGCAGTCGCGATCAGAGCCCAGTTGTCGGACTCGGAACCGCCATTTGTGAAGTAGATCTCATTGTCCTTCGCGCCGAGAGCATTTGCTACAGTCTCTCTTGCTTTTGCGAGGGCTTCCTTGCACGGGGTGGAAAACTCATATACCGCGGAAGGGTTTCCGTAATATTCTGTATAAAACGGCAGCATGGCTTCCACGACTTCCGGACGTACCTTTGTCGTAGCCGCATTGTCGAGATAGATTACTTTTTTCATTGTTCCGCCTTTCTGTAAAGCTTGATCGTTCAGCTTTGCTGTTATACCGCCGCAAGGCTGAACTGTTACTATTTATTTTATGCCATGACCCGCGAGTCAGCGCCAGAAAAGCGCGGACAGGCCACAGATATTCTACATTATATACGAAACCCGTCGGGAATTTCAACCGGTAATCTTATGTTTTTTCAGAAATACACAGTAACTCGCTAAGTATTTAGGAATTCCCCGTATTTTCAGCGGTTTCAGCCGTCATATCCATCTCTTATTTCCACATATATATAACAGAATCCTTCTGCCTCAACGGAGCTGCCCATGCCTTCTTCCCATAAAACTCACCCACTGATCACTGGAACCATTCTCCTCACCGCCGCCGGACTTCTCTCCCGGGTCCTCGGCTTTTTCTACCGGATCTTTCTCTCCCGGACTATCGGTGCGGAGGGACTCGGAATCTACCAGATGATCTTCCCAGTCTACGGAATCTTTTTCTCCCTCTGCGCCGGGTCGATCCAGACCTCCATCTCCCGCTTTACCGCGGCGGACCCGGATCGTGCGAAGCGGACGCTGCTCTCTGGATTTTCTTTATCCTTCGCCATGTCTCTGGCCGCCGCCTTTGTGATCCGGCACTTCTCGTGCCCTCTTGCGGAGCATGTCCTCATGGAACCGCGGTGTGCCCCGCTGCTCTCCGTCATGGCCTTCGCGATTCCGTGTACCTCCGTCCATGCCTGCATCTGTGGATATTATTATGGAAAAGAAAAAGTCTCTGTCCCTGCCGCCTCCCAGCTCCTGGAGCAGATCATCCGGATCTTTACGGTATTTCTGCTGGTGTCTGTCTGCATCGAGAAACAGATTCCGGTCACAGTGTCACTTGCCGTATTCGGGCTGGTTGCCGGGGAAGCCGGATCGGCGCTGTTTGTGCTGATATTTTTTCTTTTATTTCATGAATTTCACGAAAATACAGGCAGATCCTACAGGATTGGCCAAAGTTCCATAAAAAATCCGCTTTTCAGGAATTTCGGACGAATTTCGGATCTCTCCGGCAATCTGTTCTCTCCCATGGCCGCCCTCCTGGCCCTCGCTGCCCCACTCATGGCAAACCGTCTCGTCCTGAACCTTTTGCAAAGCGCGGAGACGATCATGATCCCGGCGCGCCTGACCGTCTACGGACTCACCCGTTCCCAGGCCGTCAGTACATATGGAACACTCACAGGCATGGCCATGCCTTTTGTCCTCTTTCCATCGGCCCTGGTAAACTCCCTGGCTGTGGTCCTGCTGCCCGCCACTGCGAGGCACCAGTCCGCCGGAAACGACTCTGGAATTGCTGCCGGGATCTCCATGTCCTTCCGATACAGCCTTTATCTCGGAATTTTTTGCATCGGGGTCTTCACAGTCTTCGGAGATGCGCTGGGCTTACAGATATTTAAAAGCCAGGACGCCGGATCTTTCATTCAGATCCTCGCCTGGCTCTGCCCGTTTCTCTATCTCGCCACCTCATCCGGAAGCATTTTAAATGGGCTCGGAAAGACGAAACTCACGTTTTTCCATCACCTGGTCTCACTTCTCGTCCGCATCGCCTTTGTGTGGTTCGGGATCCCGGAGTTTGGGATCCGCGCCTGCCTCTGGGGGATGCTTGCGAGTGAGATCCTTTTAGCCCTGCTCCATATTCTGGCGCTCCGGCGCTCCGTGTCCTATGACTGGAACGTCTGGACCTTCATCGGAAAACCAGTTTTCTGCCTGCTCTGCGCCCTGTGGATCTTCCGGCTTTTCCCGGAAGAACTGCCGATCCCCGCAGGTTTTCCGGATTTTTTCCGAACAGCAGCGCAGGTACTCATCTTATCCACCGTGTATCTCCTGTTTCTGCTCTTTTTTCACAGAAAACAAGATCAGATAACTTCATAAAAAGCGCAATTTTTTATGCCGCGCACGATCACATTACTGCTGTTCGCAGTTTCAAACAACAGAACATGAGCAGTATGTTATCACTCATCAAATTCCACCGTCACATAATACCCGCGGTCATTCTGGATAATGTCCTTCACAATGCCCTTTCTGCTCTTCAACCGCTCCGTAAACCGGAACAGCCCTGACATCGCCACCGCCGGTTCGATCATGTAGTTCACATTGACCGGCGTGATGGACTCGCTGACATCTACCTCCTGTCCGACCTCCACAAGGCCCGGACGTTCCATTTTAAATACGATCTCTCTCATTTTTATCCTCTTTTCCATTTACGGTAACAGATATTCCAGAAGCCGTGAAACTCTTCGTCGGTACCTTCTGGTTCTCCCCTTCCGCTTTGTATCATCGCCACCGGCAATTTCTTCCGGATGCCCAGTGACGTAAAAATGCCGCCAGCCCGCTTTTTTAGCGTTTCCCGGCGGCATATACCTTTTTACTTTCCCGGCATCGCTGCCATGTTCTCTCAAACCTGTCTGACGAGCTTATTTCCCCTCGTAAATGATCGCAGAATCCACATCATACTTCTGAAGCTTATCTCTTCCCTTTAATCCTGCAAGCTCCATCACGAAACAGATCTTAACAACTTCTCCGCCAAGCTCCTCCACAAGCTTTGCGATAGCTTCCACAGTTCCGCCTGTGGCGATCAGGTCATCAATGATCACGACCTTCTGGCCCGGTTTGATGGAATCTTTATGAAGCTCGATGGTTCCGGTACCGTACTCCAAGGCATACTCCATAGAAACGGTCTCTCTCGGAAGCTTTCCCGGCTTTCTCGCCGGAACAAAAGCTTTTCCCTTTGCGTAAGCAACCGGTGTTCCGAAAATAAATCCTCTGGACTCCGCTCCAACGACCACATCGAAATCTACATCCTTTACCATCTCAAGGAGAGAATCGATCGCCAGCTTTAATCCGTCCGGATCCTGTAAAATTGAAGTGATATCACGGAAAATAATTCCCGGCTCCGGGAAATCCGGGATACTTATAACATATTCTTCCAGCTTTTTCATAATACTTACGGTTCCTTTCTTAAATTCGATTCTATTTCTGCCGCGGTCCGGATTTTTCGCCTTTTCCATTTCATCAGGACCGCTGCTGATATTTTTTTACATCAGAAATTCACTTTTATTCTATCACATGTGTATTTTTCTGGCAACCACGAGAAAAAACAAAACCCTGGTTGAACACCTACCTGTTTTGTAGTATAATCGGAACAGTTCCGGATTCCACCGGGTGGGCCGGATGAAGGTTCAACGATTCAGACATCTTATGACATGTAAGATCGTTGTTGAAATTGGAGAAATAATTATGAAAATATCTACAAAAGGCCGTTATGCCCTGCGCATGGTCATCGATCTCGCCGAACATGCCGACGATGGCTTTATCTCCTTAAAGGACATTGCTGCCCGTCAGGGTCTCTCAAAAAAATATTTAGAGCAGATCGTTCCCCTCTTAAATAAGACCGGAATGCTCTCCACCACCCGCGGCTACCAGGGCGGATATAAACTCGCAAAATCCCCGTCGGAATGTACTGTCGGAAAGATCCTGCAGACCACGGAAGGCAGCCTCGCTCCGGTCTCCTGCCTCGAGCACACCCCGAATCCCTGTGAGCGCTGTTCCGCCTGCGACACGCTCCCGGTATGGGAAGGTTTAAACCGCGTCATTATGGATTATCTCGACGGAATCACGATCCAGACGATCCTCGACCAGAAGCATGAGCTTGAGGAAAAGCACAGACTGGCAGCCGAGGAGATCTTAAACAGTGTGAAGGGACCGTGTCAGTCATAAAATCATAAAATCTGCAGGTCTATGCCTGCCTTTAAAATTTTCATATGAAAGCAACAACAGGACAGCAGCCACATGCGTATCTTCCGCACGGTGGCTGCTGTCCTGTATTCGTTCGTAAATTGAGGGGTATTTATCAAAATGTAAAGTAGTTATTCCTGTAATGTCTTAAACGCCTCGTCCAGATCCTCGATGATGTCGTCGATGTTCTCTGTACCGATGGAGAGACGGATCGTGTTCTGCTTGATGCCCTGGTCTGCTAACTCCTCGTCATTTAACTGGGAGTGAGTTGTGGAAGCCGGATGGATCACGAGAGACTTCACGTCAGCAACATTTGCAAGTAAGGAAAAGAGCTCAAGGTTATCGATGAACTTCTTCGCTGCCTCTGCGCCGCCTTTGATCTCGAAGGTGAAGATGGAGCCGCCGCCGTTCGGGAAGTATTTCTTGTAGAGTCTCTGCTGTTCCGGATCATCAGATACGGACGGATGGTTTACTTTTTCTACGAGCGGATGGTTGTTTAAGTACTCAACAACCTTTAATGCGTTCTGTACATGGCGCTCTACGCGGAGAGACAGTGTCTCAAGTCCCTGTAAGAAGATGAATGCGTGGAACGGGGAGATCGTTGCTCCTGTGTCACGAAGTAAGATCGCACGGATCTTTGTAACGAATGCTGCTTTTCCTGCTGCCTTTACGAAGCTTACGCCATGGTAGCTCGGATTCGGCTCAACTAAGGACGGGAACTTTCCGCTTGCTTCCCAGTCGAAGTTGCCGCTGTCGATGATCACACCGCCGATGGTGGTTCCGTGGCCGCCGATGAATTTTGTTGCGGAGTGGAATACGATATCAGCGCCGTACTCGATCGGTCTTACAAGATATGGAGTTGCGAATGTGTTGTCCACAACAAGCGGAATCTTATGCGCATGGGCGATGGAAGCCAGCTTCTCGATATCAACAACATCGGAGTTCGGGTTTCCGAGTGTCTCAACATGGATCGCTTTTGTATTCTCCTGGATCGCGTTCTCAACTTCCTCGTAGTTAAACGGGTCAACGAAGGTTGCTGTCACGCCGTACTCCGGAAGTGTGTGTGCTAAAAGGTTGTATGTTCCGCCGTAGATGTTCTTTGCCGCAACGATGTGATCACCTGCATGTGCAAGGTTCTGGAATACATAGGTTGCAGCTGCCGCGCCGGAGGCAACTGCCAGCGCCGCAACGCCGCCCTCCAATGCTGCGATTCTCTTCTCAAAAACATCCTCGGTCGGATTTGTCAGTCTGCCGTAGATATTTCCTGCGTCTGTGAGTCCGAAACGTGCTGCCGCATGCTCGCAGTTTCTGAATACATAGGAAGAGGTCTGGTAGATCGGAACCGCTCTCGCGTCTGTCACCGGATCCGGCTGCTCCTGTCCTACATGAAGCTGTAATGTCTCGAATTTGAAGTTTCTCTCTGCTCTTGTTTTCTTTGCCATAGTGTTTTTCCTCCTCTTATTCCGGATCGGGACATCGCATTTCATTCCCGAAAAATTTCTTATTTTCATTTACCAACCACCCTATCTGGTTGCAAGGTAATAGTACCATATGTTGGAAAATCTGTCTAATTGGATATACTCAGGGCTTGCTATAGGTTTTTTCTATTGCTCCTGTATCTTTTTCTTGTTTTACATCTTCTCAAAAAAGAAAAATCACATTATAATAAATATATGATAGTAAAGAGATTATTTGAGGTGGTAAATTTCGTTGCAACCACGCCCCCTATGAGTTAAAAGAGATGCAGGAGCCGCGACGCCTGCCAAATAATCTCTTTCGATTTTTTATATTGACCCTGAATCAGCTCTGGTTTTCTGCCAGAGTTTTTTTGCACCTTTTCCTGCCCCTCTCATACACTGAACATATATGACGATCGCAAAGAGAGGTCTTTTGGTATTATGAGAAAAATTCTGGCACCGGTTCTTTTTGTGTTTACGGCGGCGGCTCTGCTTGCCGGGTGTAAGAAGAACACGGAATCATCTTTAACTCCTGTTACCTTAAATGAAGTCGCCCACTCCATCTTCTACGCGCCCCAGTATGCCGCCATTGAGCTGGGATACTTTAAAGATGAAGGAATCGATCTGACACTCGTAAACGGCGCAGGGGCTGACAAGGTCATGACCGCCCTGGTATCCGGGGATGCGGACATCGGGTTCATGGGATCTGAGGCGAGTATTTATACTTATATCCAGGGCGATGATGACTACGCCGTAAACTTCGCCCAACTCACCCAGCGCGCCGGGAACTTCCTCGTTGGGCGGACGCCGGAAGCTGATTTCAAGTGGGAAAATCTCATCGGAAAGAAAGTTTTAGGCGGCCGTGCCGGCGGCATGCCGCAGATGGTCTTTGAGTATATCTTAAAGAAAAACGGCATCGATCCCGCGAAGGATCTCACCATCGACCAGAGCATCAGCTTCGGTCTCACCGCGGCGGCCTTCACCAGCAATGATTTCGACTACACCGTTGAGTTCGAGCCCTTCGCTACAGCCCTGGAACAGGAAGGAAACGGCTATGTAGTGGCATCCCTCGGAAAAGATTCCGGCTATGTACCCTACACGGCCTACAGTGCCAAGAAGAGCTATATCGAAAAGCACCCGGAGATCATCCAGAAATTCACAAACGCGATTCAGAAAGGTCTCGACTATGTAAACACCCACTCAGCCGAGGAGATCGCCGAGACCATCAAGCCGCAGTTTAAGGAGACCGACACCGAAAAGATCGCCATCATCGTGGACCGCTACAAAGAGCAGGATACCTGGAAAGGAAATACTGTCTTCGAGAAAGAGAGCTTTGAACTTCTTGAGAATATCCTTGAGGAAGCCGGGGAGCTTGACACACGGGTTCCTTATGAGGATCTTGTGAATACGGAATTTGCGAAGGCGGCAGGAAAGTAATTTACAAACAAAAGACAGGTACAGACTGCTGAAATTTCAGTGTCTGCCCTGTCTTTTCATCGTATATTGCTCTGAGAATTAGTTTTTTTACAATGATCCATTATATACCTGAACATTATTTCTGACTCTGACATCGTAGTGAATAAAGTTCCTTTCCGTCAACTGCTGTGTTACTTCATCATACACTGGCGCAGTATGCTTAGGATCTCGTATTGTCAGAATCATACAATATTCCTGTGACAAACGATAATCCTTCTTTACTGAATCACGTTCTATAAAGTCTCTGTATAAACCTTCAATTTTAAGATACCATTTTCTCTCTGATGTGAGATAAGTTACAACCACCAAGTGGTGGTTTAATATTAGCCCTCCTAAGGGCTATAATACTGCTCGCCCCAAAGGGCGGTATCGCAAGCGCTGTTACTGGCTCCGCTATAAAGCGGTACTACTAGAATCTTCTCTTCTCGATTCTTCTGCTTGCTCTCTTATGTACTTCTGAACGGCTTCCTCTGTTATATTGCCGATTGTCTCTACATAGTATCCTCTTGCCCAAAATGCTTTATCCCACTTACTTTGCAGCTCTGGGTGCCTGTCGTAAATCATTAATGTACTTTTCCCCTTTAAATACTCCATAAAATCTGAGATACTCTCTTTCGGTGGAATTGCTACGCTTAAATGCACATGATCTATGCATACTGCACCTGCTATGATTTCCACTTTACGGTACTTACATAATGTACTTATGATTTCCTTCACATCTGTTCTTATTTTTCCATACAGTATCTTCTTCCTGTATTTCGGTATAAATACTATGTGGTACTGGCATTTCCATCGGGTATGTGATAAACTTCTATTGTCCATTTGGACCGCCTCCTTTGATTTTGAGTTTGGCTTGCGACACCATTCTCATCTTATCACAGGAGGCTTTATTTTGTTATCCTCACCGTCTCCACTTATTCCATTCTCCCCAGCATAGCTGGGGGATTAGACTTTTCATTCAGGATATCCAGAGATTTTATATTTTTAGGCGTGCTCCACGTTTATTCAGTCAAACTTTTATAATAATCAATAACATTTACAAATGGAATCACAATTTTTCCATTGTTAAAAATATTTGAAGTAATGGTTTCGATTTTTCCTCGTACAATACCAATAATTGCTGCAGCACCATTTACAGCGACTAGCTGCCGGAATGTAGTTTCCTCCGCATCCTGAGTCGAAACAAAAGCCCCTTCTAACGACAATTGAATTTTACACTTTTGCTTTTCAGATTGTTCTATTTCAATTTCAAAATCAATTGTCATCTGTGAAAAATATATGTCATTTATTTTTTCAAAATGGGGTTCATTAATATTTAATCCAAAACTTCTTTTTGCTTCTTTTTCAATATCTACAATATTGTTTTCCACCGTAAGTGTCTTAATTGTAGTTCCCACCAGCTCAATTCCTGATGTGACAAGGTTGAATTCCATTATGCAATAGCCTCCTTATCCGTATAATTCATCGTCCACTTACTCTTTCTTTTACTTCTTACAATATAATCTTGATTCCACTCTACAATCTTATAATCTGTTTTTGCATATAAAGAATCAAAAGATATATTGAATTTTAAATCTAATTTTTGACATATCTCATTTAGCGATTTTATTGTAAAGTTATATTCCCTGCTTTCCCATTTTGAGACCATTCCCTGAGATACCCCCATATGTTCTGCAAATTCTTTTTGCGACATATGCATATCAAGTCGGCGCCGTTCGATTTGAGCCGAAATTTTAGCCAATTCAACTGTAGTTTTTACTTCTGCTTCCGATAAACCTTCCGAAAGCCAGGTAGTCTCTTTTGCCTTTGCAATCTTCTCTGCAATTCCCATTTCTTCCTCCAATATATATCATTTGTAAAATACTTAACACTAATTATCTTCAAGCCATTTTAATCTTTTATTTGCTACAGAAATTCCTCTCTGATAATCTCCTTCGTTTTTCTCTAAAAAAGCCGTAAGCAGGATAATCGATCCCTCAAAAATACAGTAAAGGACTCTGACATTTTTTCTGGATTCAGGGTGCCGGATACTATAAATATCTCCACTCCCATTTAGTTTTTCAAACTGCGGCAAATCAATGGCCCGTTCTTTCTCCTGTTCTAATACTGCTAGATCCTCAATCAATTTCCTTTGATACCTAAGCCACGGAGGAATTTCTTTCCATGGTTCATCTACTGCTTTCCTAAATTCTTTCTTTAAAGTAGAAATAGCATATGTATTTTCAATTCCTGTAATGCATATTTTTTCTAACTCCACATCAGAACCTCCCCCCTTTTTCGCCATTATATTACTTATAAGTAATATTTTCAATATAAATTGAAAAATCTTTTAAAATTTTATTCTTCCACATCAAAAAATACACAAAGAGCTTCCCACATTAGGAAGCTCTTGCAACGAGAAGGGCGATAGCACCGCTTACGATCTTAACAATAAACGTGGCGGTGGTTCCCTCCGGGTATGCAATCGAGATAAAAGCAAAGTGGTCGCCGATCATCGCGTTAGCGCAGGTACAGAAAGCCATGGCTAAGACTTTTCCGCGCTCGTCCATCAGCGGGATCATATCGTACATCGGAAGTGGGTTTGCCAGGCAGGCCAGCATTCCTGTGACGGAAGGTCCGTTGACGCCCATGAGTCTCGCGATCACGTTGAGGACAGGGGCCAGGACCTTTGAGAGCACATGCACAAAGGGATAAGCGCCTGCCAGTGTGATTCCGATCATGGCGATGGTTTCAAGCTGTTCTGCCAGGGGATCCATTCCAGGGATCACGGTGATTCCGAGAGTTGCCTCGACGCCCGCGGCCGCGAGAGCCAGGATGATAAAGGCCTGAAGGAGATTTCCAAAAGCCCGGAAGATGATCAGCGTCTTTTGCGGGAAGAAGATCATTCCCCCAGCAAGGAGCGCCGCCAGAACGAAGGCAGGAGCCGCGTTGACCAGCGTATAGCGCAGCGTGAGGCCGGAAGCCAGTGCCGCCGCGATAGTTCCGAAGGGAATGGAGATGATCCCGAATACGATTCCCTTGGAGACCGCCGGAGCGTCCTCCGGGCGGCAGAGCGTCAGTGCCACCGGGATCGTGAAAACGATGGTGGCTCCGAGAACGGTACTTAAGATAACACCGCCCAGCATGATGACCGAGGGATCATCCGTCATGGACGCGGTCATATAGTAACCGCCCATATCGAGACCGAAACATGATCCCGCGATGATCGCCGGATCAGCACCGATGACGCTGAATAACGGCGTTACGAGTCTTAAAAGTAATTTTCCAAGAACCGGGGCACTGCACATGATTCCTGCCATTCCGAGGATCAGGGGACCGACGCTGTTTAATCCCTTTACAAATTCATTTCCGAGACCAAAACGGTTCCGGAAGACTGCCCGGTCCAGGGCGCCTAAGACCATGAAGAACATCATGGTGGTTGAAACGATTTTTTCCATATGTAGTTACCTCAATACATTAAAAACATTCAGGGCAACAGTAATTATAATCTAGAATCACCTGCCTGGCTATGAAAAAATGGAAATTTGGGATCAGTGAGCCGCGGGGCTAATTATGAAACTGTTCCGTTTTAGGTTAAAAAAGGTGGACAGGAAATGAAACCTGTCCGCCTTTTTTGTATAATGGTATGAGAAAAAGATGTAATAGTTAAATTGCCGATGGCAGCCAGTGAGGGAAGCTGTCATATCCGAGGGGGTAACAGGAGATCCGGCAATTATTCTGCGAAAGAGTTTCCTTTCTCGAAGTAGTTCTTGGTCCACTTTGCGATCTGTTTGCTGAAGCAGAGAAGACCGATAACGTTTACTGTTAATATCCATACATTACCGAAGTCAGCCCATCCGAGGAGGATATCAACGCCGACCATACCGCCGACAAACGCGAGAATAACGAAACCGATCTGACCGATCCAACGGCCTGTCTTGCCGAATACGTTCTCACATGTAAGACCGATGAAACTACAGAAAGCAAGAACTGAGGATCCTGCGAACATCATAAGGCCGAGGGAAGAAATAACTTTACCTGCGCCGCCTAATGCGGAAGTGAATGCTGTGATAGCAAGTGTGGAACCAGCTTCGCCTGTCTGCCAAACGCCTGTGCAGAGGATAACGAGTGCTGTGAATGTACAAACAACGATAGTATCGAAGAATACTTCGAAAATTCCCCACATACCCTGTTTAACCGGGTCAGTCTCGGAAGACTGGGAGTATGCGATGGAAGACTGTCCGTTACCAGCATCAGAAGAGTAAACACCACGTGCACAGCCGTTGCGGATCGCTGCGGATACAGTTGCGCCTGCGAAACCGCCGAATGCTGCAGTACCTGTGAAAGCGCCCTTGAAGATGCTTACGATTGCCGGAATGAGGTTGCCGATATTTAATACAACAACAGCGAGACCTGCGATGATGTAAACAGCTGCCATAAACGGAACGAGACGCTCAGTGATCTGAACGAGTGCCTGAAGACCACCGAAGATGATCAGTGCGATGATGATACAAACTGCGATCGTAGCAACGAGACGCGGGATACCAAGGCTCTCACAAGCTGTAACAACAGAACCTGTATGTACGCCGGCAGCTGTGATCAGGCCATAGATCATTGCGATGGACCATGCAAAACCTAACGGTTTGTTGATCTTGGAAAGGTAGTAGTTGGCACCGCCTTTGTAGCCGCCTTCCGGTTTCTTTTCACGGACTACGATGGAAACGCATGCCTCAGAGTACTTTAATGCCATTGCTACGAAACCAACAACCCACATCCAGAAAATAGCGCCCGGGCCGCCTGCTGCGATAGCAGTTCCGACACCGACGATGTTGCCTGTACCAAGAACGGCTGCGAGGGCTGCAGATACTGCCTGGAAACTTGAGATCGTACCGTGATGTTTACCGGTCTCTTCTTTCATTTCCTCTTTGTTGAACATGCTTCCGACTGTCGATTTGATTACATCCGGGAAGTGACGAACCTGTACGAATCCTGTTACGAAGGAAAGGTAAAGACCGCCGCCGATCAGGATGATGAGGATCGGAATACCCCACATCCATGAGTTAAAGACCAACACTGCATTGTAAATAAACATACACACATCCTCCTTTGTGTTTCCTTATCAGAAAGGAACGGATCTCTTTCGCTGTTCTCCGTCTGCTTTCTGAAGTTTTGTATGGAAAGATTTCTGAAAAAAGATCTTTCGCATCGCTGATGTCTGCATTATAGCCCATGAAGGCAACTTGAGTTCAAGAGAGAATTTTTATAAAATTTTTATAAAATGTAAAGTGTACTTTAGGTTTTGTAAAATTTTTACAAAAAACAGATATTGACAGAAAGAATGCTTCAGAGAATATACTGTGTGTACAAGATGACGCGCAAAGCAAAAAAGCGCGGCAATAAAATGAGCAAAAACAAAAGAGAGAAATAAAATGCAGGAGGGCATACAATATGAAGAGACCTTTAATTGGTGTTACATGTAACTATGACTACCGGGATACAGTAGGTATCACATCCGGTATGGGAATCGTTGGACAGGACTGGAACTTCGTTGCTGGAGATTACGTATATATTTTGGAAAAAGCCGGTGCGATTCCGGTGCTGATCCCGGTTTATAAGGACTGCGATGAGGAATCCATCAAAGAGTTCTTAAATAAGTTGGACGGCGTGATCATCTCCGGCGGACATGACGTAGGACCGGAACAGTACAACACACCTACAAAAGGATACTGCGGAACGATCATCCCGCAGCGTGATAACCACGATATCGCGGTTGCGAAGTATTTCATGCAGGAGATCAAGAAACCGATCCTCGGTATCTGCCGCGGAATCCAGATCATGAACGTGGCTGCAGGCGGAACCCTGTACCAGGATCTCGAGATCGAAGGCAAGTTCGAGCATCATTTCGGAGACAAGTATCCGAGAAACTACCCGTGGCATGACTTAAAGATCGAGAAAGGTTCTATCTTAGAAGAAATCTACGGAAAGACTGACATCCGCATCAACTCCTTCCACCACCAGGCAGTGAAGGATCCGGGCAAGGACATCGAGATCATCGCGAAATCCGCGGACGGTGTTCCGGAGGCGATCGTACAGAAGAACCATCCGTTCTCTGTAGCCGTCCAGTGGCATCCGGAGATGATGTATGATTCTGAGGAGCAGTTAAAGCTCGTGAAAGCGTTTGTTGATGCCTGCAGATAGTATTGAAATTACATCTGACAGGCTAAGAGGATAAAGGATCATTATTTAGAGCAAAGCCCCACACATCTCGCAAATGTGTGGGGCTTTGCCTCATTTTTACATCTCATTTTGTTTTTATATCGTCTCCAGCTTGTGGCCTTTCTTCCATGCTGTCAGTGAGTAAAGTCTCAGAACTTCACCGATCACCTGGCATGCGAACGCGGACTCTCGCGCGCCGCAGTCCGTCACCGCACCCATCTGCTCAACCATCGTTTCATATCCGCATTTTTTATAATCTTCCAACAGATATTCGATCTGAAATCCCCGTTTTGAGCTTTCCGGATACTTATCCCGAAGATTTTTTCTGGACTTCGCGCTTCTGTCATAGCTTAAACATGCGCCGTATACGCGGACTTCATCTTTAAAATACCTCACTGTGTCCATCAGATAACAATTCTGGTGATACAGCATATATTCATCTTCTCCGCAGAATGTGATATACCTGTCCACAGAAGAATCCTTCAATGGATAATTTGTTCTGGCATCCGCGATATAGAGGATCTGACACTGAATGTCGCACTGCTCGATCAGTGCCTTATACATCCGCAAAGTCTCCGGGTACTTATCGATCAGGATCAGCGTACTGTTCGCCGGGAGAAGTCCCAGGTGGTTGTACATGTAGAAATGTCCGTTTATATTTGCCTCCAGGAACACTTTTCCCTGAAGATCGTCCTTCATCAGGGATTCCGTCACACGGTCGTAGCATCTCTGGAAACAGTAGCTGAATTCCGGTCCCATATCCCGGTAAAGTCCGCGCTTCAAATCCGGGTGGTCGTACATTCCGGTGTAGAGATTTCCCGTCTCGATAATTCCGTCGACGATCTTTGCCTCGTACTCTTTCTCACACTCACCCTTCGCGTGACCGGCACACACCAGCTTTCCGGAGATAATATACCCATTTTTGATCTCCGCGTCCTCGATATTTAACGGTTCCCCACAGTACGGGCATGCAAAAAGCGCCAGTGCGCTCACCGGTACTCCCGTCACCCGCCGCTCATTCGTTCCCTTTTCCCGCAGATTATGTATCTCCTCACCGATTTCCCGGTAAGAATTCTTTAATTCCTCGATCTCTGAAAAAATTTCTTTCTGTTTCGTCTCCAGGATCGTAAGCGCCGCATCGATGGTTCTCGGCTCGATCATCCTGGAATGCCTCGTGAGGATCAGGTACTGCTGGATTTCCTTCAATTTAAACTGATGCTTCCGCATCTTTAAGATCAGGTTTAAGTCTTCCACTTCCCTCTCGGAGAAGTCATACTGGGCACTCGAATCATTCGGAATCAGCATTCCCATGCTCACATAATAACGGACCGTTGCCACACTGACTCCGCACAGTTTCGCCAGCTGTCCAATTTTCATAGGATCACCTCATCATTCGCAAATTTCATCACATTTTATTTATTATACACAATATTCCAGAAAAAGCGAGTTCTTTTTTGTATGAAATTTTTGAACGTCACCGACGTCCCGGAATCTCCGCTCTCCGCGTACACTTTTCCCTTTAATTTGTCCTTCACAGTCATCTGTATTAACATCATTCCAAAATTCCCCGCGTTCCAGATCCCTTCTGTTCCGGTTCCGTTGTCCTGGACCGTCACGGAGGCGTATCGCTCCCCGTTCTTTAAGATCACGCGGATCTCTCCGCTCTCTCTTCCCTTAAAGGCGTGCTTGTAGGCGTTTGAGACTAGTTCATTCACAACGAGAGCCACATCCGTCGCCTGGTCCTGGGACACGGTGAGATCATCGCCGGAAAGCTTTAACTCGATGGGACATTCCTCCCCCGTAGAGGAGCAGGAACTGATTTTTCAACTTTTCTAAGAACGGCATCAGCGGCGCCGGTCCCTCATCGTTTGCCGTAAGGATCTCGTTGATGGAGGCGATGCTTAAGACTCTCGCGATATTCTCACGGAATGCCTGTTTTACCTCCTCGCTCTCCGACTTTCTCGCCTGAATGTTCATGATGCTGGCGACGAGCTGGAGATGGTTTTTTACCCGGTGGTGGACTTCCCGTCTCGCGTTCCGCACTGCCGTACTCTCCGTCTTTGAACCGATGGAACCGAAGGCCACCGGCTGTCTCGCCATCGCCTCGTATTTCTGTTCCTTCCGGATATCGTTGCTGATATCCTTTTCCCCTATGAGGATTCCGATGATCTTTCCGTCCTCCCCCTGGATCGGGACCGCGTCCTCGCGAGCCGTCTTCCCTGGGCGTAGGCCATCTCGATGGTCGGGCGGAGATTTCTCATCTCGATGGGCTTTACAATATATCCTGATACTCCGATTCTGCCCGCCTGATCCAGGAAATCCTCGTCCGCGAAGGCGGTGCAGATCACAACGCATCCCGCAAGGTTCTCGTTGATGATCGTCTCCGCCGCCGTCATTCCGTCAAACACCGGCATCTCAAGATCCAAAAGAACCATATCCGGATTCTTTTTTCTGCAGAGTTCCACCGCGTCAAATCCATCCGCGCCTTCCGCCACCACTTCATAATTTAATTCTTCCAACATCTGTCCGAGATCCATCCGGATGATCGGTTCGTCATCCACCACGATCACGGTCTTTTTATCAGTATTTTGTCTGTCGTCATTGTTTCTTCCTCAGATTACACAATTGCTTTTCGTCCGCCGCAGCCATTTCGTTCTATTCCGACTGCAGACTGCAATTCTTTATTTCTTCCGCCCCTGCCGTTTTACCTCTGTTCCCGCAGGTCTGTCACTTTTTTCGGGCACTTACTTTTCATCATACAATATTTTGTCAAAAAATGGAACCAGTCAGATGGGATTTTCTTCCGTACCTTTCGATACCTGGTTTTGTCCTTTCATCCTCCACCACCCCGTCATCCACTTCACGTAATCGGAAAATCCCGCGGGATCCACATCCTTTGCCGCAATAACAGGAATATTTCCGATCTCCTCCCCGTTAAACCGGTAGCGCAGCGTCCCCATCTGGTCTCCCGCCTTTACCGGTGCCTTTGCGCTCTCTTCCAGGGTCAGTTCCCGCTCCACGCCGGAAAAATCCTCCCCGTGGAGTCCAAGATATGTAAAGGTGTCCCCGTAGGAAAGTTCCACCTCCGGCTCCTTTCCGCCTGTCACTGGAAGTTTCGGGAGTTCCGGCGGTGTCTCGTCCTTATAGAGCCTGCAGTTCCCATACCCATAATTTAAGAGCGTCACCGCGTCCTTAAACCTCGCCTTAAAGTCCGGCGCTGCCATGATCGCGGCGATGAGTTCTACCCCGTCCTTTTTCGCCGTGGCGGAGAGACAGTATTTCGCGATGCTGGTGGAACCAGTCTTCAGTCCCGTCACTTCAAAATTCGTCGCCATCTTTAAGAGCTTATTCGTATTGGAAAGGCCAAATTCCTTCGTTCCCTGCTTCGTCACATGGGTGATGTTCTCCATCCAGATCGTCGTGTAGTTTTTGATCTGCGGGTATTTCGTGATCAGCTCCCTGGACATGAGGGCGATGTCCCGGGCCGTCGTCACATGTTCCGGGGAATCCGTGAGTCCGCAGCAGTCGATGAACTTCGTGTGCTCCATTCCCAGTCCTTTCGCCCGTTCGTTCATCATCTTCACGAACGTCCCCTCGTCCCCGCCGATAAACTCCGCCATGGCCACCGATGCATCGTTTCCGGAGGCGATGACGATGCACTTGATCAACGTCTCCACCGTCTGGATCTCGCCCTCTTCTAAAAACACCTGGGATCCGCCCATAGATTTTGCGTGGGCGCTTGTCACCACCTCGTCCGTCAGATGGATCTTTCCGGACTGCAGGGCGTCAAAGATCAGGATCAGCGTCATGATTTTCGTGACACTGGCCGGGTTTCTCGGCTCATCCGCGTTCTTCTCACAGATCACGGTCCCCGTGGATGCCTCCATGAGGATCGCCGACGGTGCTGTGATCTCCGGTCCAGTATAGCTTTCCGCCGCAGGCTCCGGCATGATCTGCCTGCTCTCCTGTATTTTGCCGCTTCTGATTCCCGCATATCCACTCACCGGATTCCCCGCCATGAGGATCCCTGCCATGATCCCGCATAAAATTCTTTTTCCTGATTTCATGGTTCTGCCCCTTATTCTTTCCCTATACAATATGGGATGGACATGATCCATTATGTATGATCTGACGGCTTTTATTCTGACTTTCCTGCCTAATGATTCGGATGCTTCAAATGTCGAAACGGCGTCTGAGAATTCTTTTCCGGCACTGCTTACAAATTGCTTAATTTTCTTCTTTTTCATGGCAGGTGACATGGGTTTATGTTATGATAATAAGAGGAACAGACTTTCCCGCAAAAGACATTTTCAGTCGTTTTGCGTATCGATAAATACGAGGTGATACTTTGGAATACAACGACGATTTTGAGAGACGCCGCGCATATATTTCAAGCCGCGAAAAAATGCGGAAACGGCGTCAGACCGTTCATCTTACGATTTTTCTTATGGTTCTCGCAGTCCTGATTCTGGGCGTCGGCGGAGGAATCTTTATAAAAAAGCACGGCGGTCTGCCGGGCTTCACAAAGAACAACGATGTCGAGACATCCTCTGATCCATCCGGCAGTGGGGAGACAAATATTTCTCTCGCTGAGAGCGGGTCCGACGGGGACGCGTCCTCTGAAACTCCGGCAACCACTACACCGGCAGCCGCCTACAATACCGGCGATGCCGCCCTGGATGATATCTTAAACAGCGCCCACGCGAAATTCGTGACCTACGACTACGACGCTGCCATCGAGATCTTAAACTCCAAACCGGAGTACGCTGAAAATTCCGATGTGAAGGAACTGCTCGCCTCCTGTGAGGAGACAAAATCCACTCTCGTCCGGGCGGATGTGACGAAGATCACTCATGTCTTCTTTCACTCCCTCATCATGGATAACTCCAAGGCCTTTGACGGGGACGCGGATTCCAAGGGCTACAACCAGGTGATGACCACAAAGAGCGAGTTTATAAAGATCCTGGACTCCATGTACGCGAAAGGATATGTTCTCGTAAAGCTTCACGATATTGCCCACGAGGAGACAGATGAAAGCGGAAACACGAAGATGGTTCCGGGAACGATCCTGCTGCCGCCGGGAAAGATTCCATTTGTCATGTCCCAGGATGACCTCTGCTATTACGAGTATATGGACGGTGACGGTTTCGCAAGCCGGATGATCGTGGGTGAGAACGGAAAGCCGACCTGCGAGATGGTGATGGATGACGGCTCTGTGTCGGTGGGCTCCTATGATCTCGTGCCGCTCCTTGAGGACTTTATCACGGAACACCCTGACTTTTCTTACCGGGGTGCCCGGGCGGTCCTGGCGTTTACCGGATATCAGGGCGTTCTGGGATACCGGACGGATCCGTCCTATGAGAGTTCTAACCCAAATTTTGAAGCCGATAAAGAGACGGTCCGCCAGGTGGCACAGTGTCTCAGGGACAACGGCTGGGAGCTCGCCTCCCACAGCTGGGGACATATCAATTTCGGGAAGCGCTCCTTTGAGGATGTAAAGACAGACTCTGATAAGTGGGCCTCCAGGGTGGAATCCCTGATCGGAAAGACGGATATCCTGCTCTACCCATTCGGATCAGATGTTGGCGACTGGCATCCGTACACAATGGAAAATGAAAAATACGCGTATCTTCATGAGCTGGGCTTCCGCTACTTCTGCAATGTAGACTCCAGCCAGTACTGGGTACAGTTTGGATCTGACTATCTCCGCCAGGGACGCCGGAACCTGGACGGCTACCGCATGTACTACGACCTGCCGGAGACGAATCCTGAAAAAGACCACTTAAGCGATCTCTTCGATGTAACCCAGGTTTTCGACCGCGAGCGGCCGGTTCCGGTGGCACCGATGAATTAGACCCGGAATCAAAAACGGACTTCAAAAGTCATATCTCATATGGCTCATGAAGTCCGTTTCTTTTGTTTATATCCGCTAAAGCTTTCACTGGCAGTCCCTTCTGAATACATGGGAACCCGCAGAGCCTGCCAACGGCAGCTTCTTCGGAATTCGAGAAAATCAAAATACGCTGGACAGTTTTTCCCATCCAGCGTACCTGGTATTATTCTGCATTTTCTGTTTTTCAGCCGAAATCCTCATTTAGAACTGCACAATATCCTTGATCTCCTGCGCCGGTTCCACGCTCTCAGCGTAGAGCACCGGGCCGACACCGTCGTAGTCCGGCCAGAACTCGTACGCGATCTTCGCGCGGACCTTGACCCACTGCTTTGTCTCAAGGTTTCTCGCCTCACGCGCCTTGCAGATAAATCCCAAAAATGTCATATCTGCCTCGCAGCATGTCATCGCCATACGGCCCGGAACGAAATAATTTTTCGGAAATTCCGGTGATTTTAATACCATACCGGTGAACTCCACAACTTTTCCCTCGTAGCGGTCCTGCTTATCCATGGCGTCGATGTACCAGATGCCGTAATCCTTCGGATCGATCTTGATCACATCTGCCTTCATGTCGTACGGAAGATCCTCTTCCAGAACCTCCTGCTCGATCTCGCCTTCCGCGTCCTCGAAGATCAGCTCTGCCTGCGGGTTTAAAGCCTTTAAGCCGCGGCGGTAGCGGGTGATGTTCTCGTCGCTGACTTCATCGCAGCGGTTCATGATCACAAGCTCGGAGCGCTTTACAAGGAGCGCTAAGAGCGGCTTCATGTTGCTTAAATAGAGCTCGAAGGTGGAGCCGTCGATGATCGTGATCTGCTGGAAGAGTTCCCAGGTATCCGGGAGCTGCAGCTGATCCTGCGGCCACATTCCGTTCCACTCGATGAGCACGCGGGCCGGGTCATATAATGCCTCGATCCGTCCGTAGAAATCCTCGTCCATCTCGGAGATATCTTCCACGGTAACGATCTTTGTTCTTGTTTTCTTTAAGATTTCCTTATCGTACTCCGTATCGCCTTCCTCGCAGAGGATCAGAACGGTCGTACCGTCGGCCTGGAAATAGTCCTGCTGTAAAGTATTTGTGATGAACTGGGTCTTTCCCGCTTCCAGAAAGCCGTTGATGACAAATACCGGCATTTTTTCCTGCTGTTTCACTGTCTTATTCTCCTAATTATATAAAATGGTTCCTGCCCACGTCTTGCGCAGACAGGAACTTTTTGGTTGTCATGCATCAAAATAGTAAATGCCGTTGGACAGGTCTTCTATGTGAAGCAGCCGTCCTGGGCGAAACGCGCGTTTATGCCTCGAAAGCTTTCTTTAACTCGTCTTCCTTTAAGTTGGAACCGATCACGCACACTTTTCCTGTGTAGATCGGAGCACCTGTGCGGATCTCGGTCTCTTCCGGAACAAGATCGAAGTAGTACCATGTTCCGTCCGCATCCGGCAGCATTCCCTTTGCACGGAGAACCTGGCCGTATTTCTCGGAATGTGCGAGTTCCTGTAACAGGGACTCGAGTTTCTCCTTTGTGATGGTACGGTTTGTCTCAAGCCCCCAGCTTGTGAATACCTCGTCGGCGTCATGATCGTGGTGGTGATGGTGGTGGCCGCATCCGCACTCGCCGTCATGGTGATGGTGATGCTCGTGCTCATCCTCGTCATCATCATCGTCGTGGTGATGGTGATGGCCGCAGCAGCACTCTTCGTCATCGTCATGGTGGTGATGATGGTGGCCGCACTCACACTCGTCATCGTCGTCATGGTGGTGATGATGGTGTTCATGCTCATCTTCGTCATCATCGTCGTGGTCATGGTGATGATGATGGTGACCACAGCAGCACTCCTCGTCATCATCGTCATGATGATGGTGATGGCCCTCTTTTACCTCCTCAAGGAGCTTCTCAGCCATATCGTCTGTCGGCTTCTCGATGATCTCAAGAAGCTGCTCGCCTGTGAGCTTGTCGATCGGAGTTGTAACGATAGCTGCCTTCGGGTTCTTCTCGCGGATCATCTCTACACACTGAGCGACCTTGTCTGCGTCAGCGACATCGGTACGGCTTAACACGATGGTTCCTGCGCTCTCGATCTGGTTATTGAAGAATTCACCGAAGTTCTTCATGTACATCTTGCACTTCTGAGCGTCAACGACTGTCACGGAACCGTTTAATACAACGTCGATCTCGCCCGCAACGTCGCAGACTGCCTTCATAACGTCGGAAAGCTTGCCGACACCTGACGGCTCGATAATTACACGGTCCGGTGTATACTTTGTAAGGACTTCATTTAAGGAACGTCCGAAATCACCGACTAAGGAACAGCAGATGCATCCGGAGTTCATCTCACGGATCTCGATGCCGGAATCCTTTAAGAATCCGCCGTCGATACCGATCTCACCAAATTCATTCTCGATCAGGACTACTTTCTCGCCTGCAATTGCTTCTTTCAGAAGCTTCTTTATAAATGTTGTTTTTCCGGCTCCGAGGAAACCGGAGATAATATCAATTTTTGTCATAATGACACCTCTTTCTTGCCATCCGCGCGGCATTTCTGTATTCCGGTCCACATTCACCGGCTCTCTTTTTTATGCCGGTCGAACCTGCTGCCGCACTTTCATTTTCGTTACCAATTACTAACTTTAACACATTTTCCACCAAAGTCAAGTACTGCCGCTCCCAGCAGATGCCCGGAAAGCGGCAGAAATACGAGAATTTTTCTCATATGATATCTTTTTTCTCTCAGTCTGCCAGCTCACTCGAATCCAGCCGCACCAGAACACATATCCGCTGAAATTCCGCTGTTCTTTTTTATCTCGACTGCTTCACAAACTGCGCAATACTGAACACCCCGAACATCGCCAGGTTCACCACAACAACGCTGGCTCCCGCCGGAATTGAATATACATAGGAAAGAATGAGTCCGATAAAGAAGCACACCACAGACACAACGCCCGAGGATACCACAACGCCGAGGAAACTCTTAAATACCCGCATGGATGTCAGTGCCGGGAAGATCACAAGACTCGAAATCAGCATGGCACCCATCATTCTCATGCCGAGAACAATCGTAATGGCGGTCAGGACCGCGATCAGAAGGTTATAGGTGGAGACCCGCACACCCGTCGCCTTCGCGAAGCTCTCATCGAAGGTCACGGCAAAGACCTTGTTGTAGCAGATCACAAACATGCCGAGGACCACCAGGGACAGAACTACGCTTAAGTACATGTCCTCGCGGCTCATTGCTAAAATACTTCCGAACATATAGCTACTGACATCAGTCGTCATTCCCGTCGTCAGGGATGTGACGATGATACCGATGGCGAGAGATCCTGCGGAGATCATCGCGATCGCCGCGTCACTCTTGATCTTTCCGTTTCCCGTGATCCGAAGAAGCAGGACCGCCGCCGCTGCCACCACCGGGATCGATACCGCGAGAGGCGCCCAGTTAAAGGCCACCGCGATGGAGAGTGCCCCGAAGGAAACATGGGACAGTCCGTCACCGATCATTGAATACCGTTTCAGTACAAGGCTGACTCCCAGGAGCGATGCGCAGAGCGAGATACAGATACCGCCGATCATCGCCCTCACGAGAAACGGATAGGAAAACATTTCCTGTAAAAGTCCCATTTAGTTCTCACCTCCGAGGAATTCTCTTCCGAATTCCGATTTCTTATACTCATCCACGGTCCCGTAAAACTGGACCGTCTGTTTCAACTGTAAGATCTTGTTGGCCTGGGTCACAATATTCCCGATATCGTGGGAGACCATGAGGACAGCCACCTTCTCGTCCCTGTTTAGATGGCGGATCACTGCGTAGAAATCCTGGGTGGATGCCGGGTCAAGTCCCGTGATCGGCTCGTCCAGGATCAGGAGCTTGTCCGTGGCGCAGAGGGCTCTCGCGATCAGGGTGCGCTGTTTCTGTCCGCCGGAGAGATCCCGGTAGCAGCTTTTTTTTAGATCTGTGATTCCGAGCTTTTCCATATTGACCGCCGCAAGCTTCCGCTCTTCCATCGAATAAAACGGGCGGTTTCCGCGCTTTCCAAGGCAGCCGGAGATCACGACCTCCTGGACCGTCGCCGGAAAATCCTTCTGGGCCGGGGTCTGCTGCGGGAGATATCCGATTCCGGAGCGTTTTAACTCGTCCGCCAGCGTCAGGACACCGCCGGTGGGCTTTATGAGTCCTAAAAGTCCCTTCATCAGGGTACTCTTTCCAGATCCGTTCTCGCCGACGATGCAGAGATAGTCCCCGGGGTTAATCTCCATGGACACGTCCTTCACCACGTCATAATTTTCATATCCAAAGTCCACATGTTCACATTTTAATAATGGCTGGTTCATCGATAAAGTCCTTCCCGTAAATTGACAACATTCTGTTCCATCAGTTCCAGATAGGTGACGCCGTTATCAAACTCTCTTCTCGTCACATTATGACAGGAGTGGAATAACAGCGGCTTCGCACCGGTCTCCTCGCTGATGATCTCCGCCACCCGGTGGCTGGAAAGTTCCAGGTAATAGACCGCCGGGATCTGTTCCTCCCGCACCTTGTCGATCAGATAGGCGATAGTCTTCGCGCTTGGCTCCGTGTCGGAGGCGCAGCCGGAAAACGCAGCCCGGTACCGGAGTCCGTAGGTGTCCGCAAAATAGCGGAGCGGAAACTTGTCCGCCATGACAATGAGGTCTAAGTCCGCGCCGTTTACCACATCGCGGAATTCCTGGTCGAGATTCTCAAGTTTTCCAAGATAATCCTCTGCGTTTGCCGCAAAAGTGTCCGCGTCTGCCGGGTCCATCTCCTGAAGCGTGTCCGCGATCACCTGGGTGATCTTCATGGCATTCACGGGGGAGGTCCAGATGTGCTCGTCGTATTCGATCTCGTAGTCCGCATCGTCATCGTGCTCATCATCCGTATGATCATGATCTTCCGCATCGTGATCATGATCATCGTCATCAGCATGGACCGCCTCATCATGGGTATCGTCTGCCGACGCATGGCTGTGATGATGTTCCTCACCTGCGTCCTCCATGCCTTCCACGATCTCTTCCTCCACGGTATCCACATAGTCCATCATCGTAATGACCTTTAAGCTCTCCGAATCCAGGGATGCCACGACCTGGCTCACCCACTGCTCCATGGCACCGCCGTTGCAGATCAGAAGGTCCGCGTTCTGGATCAGGCGGATATCTGCCGGTGTCGGCTCAAAGGAATGGCTGTCCTGTCCCGCCGGGATCACCATGGAAAGATCCACGGCATCCCCCGCGATCTGTCTCGTGAAATCGTAGTACGGGAACAGGGTCGTTACAACTTTCAGCTTTCCATCATCCGGAGTTCCCACATCTCCGTGTGTGTCACTAACAGAGCCACAGCCTGTCAGGGTACCAAAAAGAAACATCGCTGCGGTGAGCCATGCTTCTATCCGTTTTCGTCTTGTTTTTCTAAAATCTTTCAATCCATTTCCTCCGGTATCTAACGCGCGGGCTGCTGTCACCTTTTTATGGCACATTGATAAGTTATGCCGCATCTGCACAGGTCTGCCAAACAGCTATTTTTCAATCTCCGTTAAGATATCAAGCGGTTTCTCAAGCAGAAATTCCGGCTGGAATGCCGCAAGCTCCTCACGGCCCCTGAATCCCCAGAGAACTCCCACCGTCGTCATCTTCGCGTTCTTTCCAGTCTTCATGTCCGTATTCGTATCTCCAAAATACAGGCACTCTGACGGATCCGCGCCACAGATCTTCGCCGCCTTCAACGCTCCCGACGGGTCCGGCTTTTTCGGAACGCCCTCCTGCTCCCCGATCACCGTGTCAAAATATCCCGCGCCGAATACATATTCTACGGTCTTCTTCGCCTGGGCATCAGGCTTGTTGGATACAACAGCAATCTTTAAACCCAGCTCTTTCGCCTTCGAGGTGAGCTCCACGATTCCATCGTAGGGATGCATCTCATAGTTACAGTATTTTCCGAATATCTCCATATATACAGGGAGGATCGCCTCGTAGTGCGCCTCATCCGTATCCCCGCAGGCCGCGAGAGAACGTTTCATCTGCATTTTATATCCATCGCCGACGATAGTCATCATCTGTTCCTCTGTCAAAGGACCGAGTCCAAACTTTTCCAGTGAAAGGTTCGTACAGTATGTCAGCGCATGAATCGAGTTTACCAGCGTTCCATCCAGATCAAAGATCAGACACTTATATTTCATATCTGCCTCCATATAAAGCAAAAACGAATCAAAAACTGTGCCACTCATTTTATCACACTAAAAAAAAAATGACAATACCTTTCTGCGCATATATAGGGCTCTGTCCGTTCTTTTATTACTGTACGCGGCTAGTGGATTTTGCCGATTTGGAATGCGAAGCATCAGTCGTATATTTCTGACATTTTCAGTCATTCTTACAGTTTTTTCCATAAATTCCTTTTAAATTCCATTGACTCTTTCCCGTTTCCATATTAGGATATATCTATATGAAAAGGACAAATCTACATATATTTTATGTGCATTTTTGTACCAAAAGACGAAATCCCAGGAGGTACGTTTATGAAAAAACTTTGCATCGCAGCTCTCGCTGCAACACTGGCTCTCGGAACCATGATCACAGCTCAGGCTGCTGATACAACAGATGGAACTGTTGTATCCGGCACATACAAACGCAGCACAAACGGCGGACGCCGCCGCGGTTTAAAGTCCCCGGCAGGCGGTGCCTGGGAGAAGCTCTCTGACGGTACATACAAATATCACTTTGCGGAAGGTCTCGAAGCTACCGATTACTGGCTGGAGATCGATGGAACCTGGTACTATTTCGGTCATGACAACATCATGCAGACCGGATGGGTAAAGGATGACGGCAACTGGTACTACATGGATCTTAAAACCGGCGCTCTCTTCACAGGCTGGCACGAAATCAGCGGCAAGTGGTACTACTTCCATGAGGAAGGCGATGGCTTCAAGGGCACGCTCATGGTAGACTGTGAAACTCCGGACGGATACACTGTTGATGTGAACGGTGCACTTGTAGAATAGTCACTGGCATAAATTTTAAAAATCCCCGCAGGATCGTTTTTCCACATCCTGCGGGGATTTTTTGCCGGTCCATATAGCATCCGTTCCAATAATACGTTTCTTGCATATGTCCCATTGATCGGCAGTTCCTCTTTATTCATATCTCAGAGCATCGATCGGATCCGCCTTTGCGGCTTTCGATGCCGGGTAGATTCCAAAGAAGATTCCGACCACAGCTGAAAAGGATACCGCAAGAATGATGATCCCGGGTTTGATCACCACGGGGAGTCCAAGCACCGCGCCGCCTGCCGTCACGAGACTCACAGCGAGCAGAACACCGATGATTCCACCCAGAGCTGACAGGATTGCTGACTCTGTCAGGAACTGGATCAGGACATCCCGGGTCCTTGCTCCAAGCGCTTTTCTGATACCGATCTCGCGGGTCCTCTCCGTGACGGATACCAGCATGATGTTCATGATTCCGATTCCGCCCACGAGAAGAGAGATCGCGGCGATCCCGCCCACGGCCATGGAAAGTCCGCCCATGAGGCTGTCGATGGATCCCATCTCGTCCGCCACCGTATTCGTATAGAAATCTTCCGCGTTTCTATTCTTAATTTTCCCGAGATACACCGTCAGCCTTGACATGAAATTTACCATGTCCGTTCCCTCTTTCGCGTACAGACGGCAGTAATAGAACAGGTCATTCGGCCATGTGAGCAGTGTATACGGGATATACGCGGATCCCGTATCGCTGGAACCGCGCATCAGAAGTTTCTGGAAGGCGCTCACCTCTTTTTTGTAGACACCGACCACCGTATACATGTCTGTATCCCCGTAGACGGTGGTCCGGAAGGTCTTTCCCACCGCGTTTTCCGTTCCGAAAAGTTTTCTGGCACTCTCCTCCTCTATCACCACATTTTTCTTTCGTCCAAGGATATCTCCTTCGTTTAAATAACGTCCGGAAATCATGGTCACCGGCTGGACATCGCTAAAATTCCAGTCGATCCCCTGGAAGTCAAATTTCATGTTTGTCCGTCCTGCAAGGACTTCTGAATTTACGCTGGCATAACTGTCGATATAGGATATCTCATCCCCAAAGATCTCCTTGATCTTATCAAGTTCATCCAGGGTAAAGTAATCGCTGTCCCGCACATCCTCCACATCGTATCCGATGGATACCACCGCCTGGGTGGCCCCCGCATCCTTATAGAGGTCCGCGAACAGCCCGCGCATCGTATCGCCGATGGAGACGATGGATATGACAGAACCGATTCCGATGATAATGCCCAGCATGGTCAGGAATGAGCGCATCTTGTTCGCCATGATGGCGTGGAAGGCCATGATCATATTTTCGCCTAGCATCCGACCACCCCGCTCTCTGTTCCGGCTGTTTTCTGGAAGTGTCTGTAGAGACCTTTCATATGGACTTCACCACTTCCTTTTGTCGGGTTTTCGTTGATCTCATCTTTGATGATCTGACCATCCGAGAAGTGGATGATCCTGTCCGTAAAGGCGGCGATATTTTCCTCGTGGGTGACAACGATCACTGTGGCTCCCGCCTTGTGGAGTTCCGAGAAGATCTCCATGATCTCGATGGACGCGGCTGTATCGAGGTTTCCCGTCGGTTCATCCGCTAGGATCAGTGGCGGCTCATTCGCCAGGGCTCTCGCAATGGCAACGCGCTGTCTCTGTCCACCGGACATCTCATTGGGCATGTGTCCGGCGCGTTTTTCCAGACCCACACACTCCAACAGTTCCATGGCCCGCTCCGTCCTTTTTCTTTTCGGGATCCTCGCGTAGGTCATCGGGAGCTCCACATTTTTTAGCGCCGATGTCCTGGAGATCAGGTTGAAGGATTGGAACACGAAGCCGATCTTTTTATTCCGCACTGCAGAGAGTTCGTCCGGGGACAGGACCGCCGTGTCGATCCCGTCGAGGTAATAGTGACCCAGTGTCGGGCGGTCCAGGCAGCCTAAAATGTTCATCAGGGTGGATTTTCCCGATCCGGAGTGTCCCATGATCGCAACGAACTCGCCGCGGTGGATCGTCAGGTTGATTTTCTTTAATCCCATGACCCGGATCGCGCCTGTGTCGTAGATCTTTACGAGGTTTTCCAGGCGGATCAGCTCGTCTGTCACGTTTTCCGTCATGTAGCGGGATCTTGTCAGTTTTTCAAACATTGTTTATTCCCCCTGTTTTTCGGATGATGTGACTGCCATTCCATCTGTGTACTGCTCTCCCGGCTCCGCGATCAGGACGGAGTTTTCATCCAGGGAGCTCCCTTCCGCCGGGATGATCTCCATCTCCACATCGCCTTCCACACCGATGTCCACCGGAACCCAGGATACGATTCCGTCACTGATCTCCTGGACGTAGTTCGTTCCGTCTTTTTCCATCACGGCGGAGACGGGGACTGTCAGGGCATTTTCAGATTCTTCCAGAACGATGGACGCGCGGGCGGTGATGCCTGCGATCAGTTTTGTGTTTTGGTCTGTGACGCGGATCTTTGTGGGGATGACGCGCTCGCTGGAGCCGCCGCCTTTTTCTTCGCCGGTTGGGGAGATCGAGATGACTTCGCCGTGGACGGTCTGACCGTTTAAGATGTCCGCGGAGATCTCGGCTTCCTGGCCGACGGCGACTTTTCCGATAGTGTACTCACTGACTTTGATCTCGAGTTCCAGGTTATCGAGGTTTTCGATCACGAAGAGCGGGGCGTCGTTTTCCATTTTGTCGGCAAAGCGGCCTACTTTTGTGTTGACGCGGACGACGGTGCCGTCGATAGGGGCTTTTAAGATCGTATTATCTAACTGTTCTACGGCTTTTTCGTAGTCGAATTTTGCTTTTTCGATCTGGAGGCGGTAGGAGTCATCGGCGACGGCGGATCCGTTTTTTATGGTGTAAGAGTCGCATTCCCGTTCTGCGTCGTGGAGGCCGTTTTCCGCGGTCTCAAGATCTACTTTTGGGACGCTTCCGCCGTCGAAGAGGGCTTTTGTGCGGTCGTAGTTGGTCTGGGCGGTGTTCAGGTCCTGGATGGCTTTGGCGTAGCCGTTTCTTGCTTCTTTATCTTTTTCGGCGCAGGTGGTCACCGCAAGGTCGTAGTCGTTTTTGGCGATGTCGGCTTCTTTTTTTACGTCGGAATCGTCGAGGACTGCCAGGGGCTGGCCTTTTGCGACTTTGTCGCCTTCTTTTACGGGGATTTCGAGGATCTCAGCGTGGAGATTTGAGACGACGTCTACGCTGTCGGTTCCGGAGATGGGGCCGGTGACGGTGAGGCGGTTTTGGATGGTTTTGCGGGTCGGAGTCACGGTGTCTACGACGGGGACCATGTTTTTTCCGCCGGACAGGAGTTTGATGCCGACGATTCCGAGGATGGCAATGGCGGCGGCGATTATGATCTTTTTTCTCTTGGGGTTTTTGGGTTTCTTTTCTGTGGTTCCGGCCAGTAGGGAGTCCAGTTCTTTGTCGAATTCTTCTGGTGAGATTTTTTCTTCACTGCTCATACTCATGTGTTCCTTCCGAGGTTTTCTATGTTAAATGTGATTATTTTAACACTAATGTTTAGTATAGCAGGGAAATGTTTCTTTCTTGGGTCTTTTATCTGGCGGTTTTCTTGCGGAATTCTTACGTTTTTTTGAGGGATGTGAATTGGCGGTGGGGTACGCACAGACCAGCTTTCAGATTCGGGCTCAGAGGATTTTCGGGGCGGTTCCTCTAGGCTTGCAGGAGAATGCTAAGGGCGGAGAAGCGGGGACACAACTCGCTTGCGCTCAAACAAGTGTCCCCGCTCCTCCAACGCATTCTTCTGCGAGCCAAGAGGAAGCCATGCCCCGAAAATCAATCGCCCGGATCTGAAAGCTGGTCTGCGCTGTGTACTGGCGGGAGCGCAGGCGCTGCGCTGTGCGTTGAGGATGTGGCTGTGCTGTGCAGGAAGAGTGATTGCAGAACCAAGTCATCAACGATATCTAAGGGGCATCTGCTGCTGTTTTTTACGGTTGGCTCACGGATGAGAGGTTTTTACATATTTTATAGTAAGTACGTTTGAGTGAGGTGTCCATGATTCCGAAATTGGAAGTTAGAGGGGTGGATTATTCCTACCATACCATGGAGGGAGAGACGAAGGCCCTTTCTGATATATCGTTTCATGTGAATTCCGGCGAGTTTCTTTGTATTGTCGGGCCGTCCGGGTGTGGGAAGTCTACGTTGCTTTCTTTGCTTGCCGGGCTTTTGGTTCCTGAGAGGGGGGAGATTCTTTTGGATGGGGTTTCTGTCGGGAAGGGGGCTTCGGGGATCGGGTACATGCTGCAGAGAGATCATTTATTTGAGTGGCGGACGATCCTTTCGAATGTTTCGCTGGGGCTTGAGGTGCGGAGGAAGTGTGATTCAAAGCACTTGAGCCGGGTGAAGGAGCTTCTGGATTCTTACGGACTTCAGTATTTTTACGATGCGCATCCGTCAGAGCTTTCCGGGGGGATGCGGCAGCGGGCTGCTTTGATCCGGACTCTTGCTTTGGAGCCGGATCTTCTGCTTCTTGATGAGCCGTTTTCTGCTCTGGATTATCAGACGAGGCTCTCGGTCTGTGATGATATCAGTTCGATCATCCGCAGCAGAAAGAAAACGGCGATCCTGATCACCCATGATCTTTCGGAGGCGGTGAGCACAGCGGACCGGATCCTGGTTCTGACGAACAGACCGGGGACGATCAAGGGGGAGCTTGTGATTCGGTTTCCGAACCATGAAACGAGTCCTTTAAAGCGGCGAAATTATCCGGAGTTTTCTTCTTATTTTAATGAATTGTGGAAGATTCTCGGCAATGGAAATGGTGATGAGAATACACCGGCAGATGGAAAAGAGCACATGAACGCTGTCAATGTGGGAGGTGAGCCGGATGAGATTTCATAATATCGCTTCTTTTATCCTGCGCAGGCACCGGGCTGTGATCCCGGCAGCGGATCTTGCGGACTCACCGGCCCAGTGCCGGTATCTGGAGCAGGAGCGGCGGATCCGGAGACAGATCTTCATCTGCAGGATCTTATTTCTGGTCCTGTTTCTTTTTTCCTGGGAGATCAGCGCCCGGATCGGGATCCTGAACGATTTTATTTTCAGTTCCCCGTCCCGGGTGCTCTCCTGTTTTCTTTCCATGGCGGCAGACCGGACGATCTTTTACCACACAGGAGTCACGGTTTTGGAGACGCTTTTGAGCTTTTTTCTTGTGACATGGATCGGGATCTTCGGCGCGGTGGCGCTCTGGTCCAGCAGACGGCTGGCAAAGATTCTGGAACCGTACCTTGTCATGTTGAACAGTCTGCCGAAGTCCGCTCTCGCGCCGCTGCTCATCGTGTGGCTGGGCAACAACATGAAGACGATCATCACAGCGGCGGTCTCTGTGGCGGTATTCGGCTCGATCTTAACGCTCTACAACGGCTTTCTCTCCATGGATCCTGACCAGATCCGCCTGATCTACACTCTGGGCGGAAAACAGAAGGATGTCCTCACAAAGGTCCTGCTGCCCGGCTCTGTTCCGCTTATCATCAGCAACATGAAGGTCAACATCGGTCTCTGCCTCGTCGGCGTCATCATCGGTGAGTTTCTCTCCGCCCAGGCAGGCCTCGGCTTCCTCATCATCTACGGCAGCCAGGTCTTCAAGCTGGACCTCGTGATCATGTCCATCGTGATCCTCTGCATTCTGTCCGCAATCCTTTATCAGGCGGTGGCAGTGCTGGAACGGAGGTGTAGACAATAGAATCCATCCACAGCTTCTGGTATCGGTAGGTTTTTCGGATGTATGACAATCCGTTAATCCATAAAATCTTTCTAAACAAATTTTTTACCAACATCATGCACCGCTCTCATCAGTGACTGGAAGAAATAGCCCCACAAACAAAAATCCCCAGAAAACACCGCCCATATACTGGGGCATGTCTTCTGGGGAATATTTTTTGATTTTAAGCTAGTCCAGGGACTCTCTGTAGAATCCGCCGTAGAAGTCTTCTGTTTTGAATACGTTTATGATCACGTTTTCATCTACTTCCTGGATCAGCTGGACGATATCGTTGATCTCATAGGAAGAAATTACGGTGTGGAGCAGGTACATCTTTTTGTGGCTGTAGCCGCCGATGGCGTCCACGCAGGAGATACCGTGGTGATACTTGCTGACATATGCCTTCATGACCTCTTCCGCTTTCTCAGTGGTGATCTGTAAGGTCACGCGGTCATAGCGGTGATGGAAGGTGGAGATCATCTTTGTGGAGATGAACTGGAACAAGATGGAATATCCTGCATACTCCCAACCGAACATGTGTCCAAAAATTACAAGGATACACACATTTCCCATGAACACATAGTTCCAGATGGACTTTCCGGTCTTATTGGAAACATAGAGGGCAATAAAGTCGGTACCACCTGTGGATGCGTTTCCTTTTAAGGAAAGGACAACGGACAGTCCGTAAAGCACACCTCCGAAGATCACATTCAGGGTCAGATCCTCAAATAGCGGAGTATAGTGGCAGACTTTTAAGAAAAAGCTCGCAAAAAATACCTGCAGCAGGGAAAACACCGTGAATTTCACGTTGATGCTGCGGCAGCACATCAAGGCAACCGGCAGGTTTAAAACAACGAGCGCCAAAGATGTCGAGACGGTAAATCCATACAGTTCAGCGATTCGGTCGATCAAAATCGCAAGTCCCGTAAATCCACTGGACAGAAGGCCTGCCGGACGGATAAAGGCCAGAATTACATAAGACTGCAGAAGGGCAGATGCCAGAACTGCCACGAAGGAAATCGCACAGCGGACAACAAAATTTTTCCGTATTTCACGTACCTTTTTGGTAACATCATTCCAGGAACTCATAGGTGGGGTACTCCTTTTTCATACTCTTGGTGCAGCGATCCGGTATTGTTGTATTTGATAAATCAAATGATGCATTTTCCCGAATCGGTCCATTGTTTTCAGATTCTTTGCCGTTTTGTATGGGGTATTAGAAAAACGACCTTCCTAACTTTATCATGATTTTTTTGATTGTCAATCGGTCTCTTGAAAAACGAGAAAAAAACAACCGGAGAAGAACTCCGGCTTAATAATGTTAAAAATTCTATTCTCTTGTTTCCGCATCTGTACAATTATTTTCCGCGGTTTTCCCCGATCGCCGTGAGGTACCGGTTGCACGCATCCTTCATGCACGCGATCAATGGCTTCTGCGTCAAAGCAAAATAGCGCTCCCTGATCTCCTTCTCGATCAGCGGAACGTCTGTCTTCAGGCTCTTCCCCACAAACATGGATGCCACGAACTGCTTCGTCACCTCAAGGATCGTATTGCAGTCCAGTTCCAGGATCTTCCCCGTATCCCGCTCCACGATCAGACTGATATAAAACTCCCCGTGGAGATTGTAAATCGCATCCTCTTTGCTCGGCTTTGCCTGGCCGACCACGAGGATCGTGTTTTTGTTTTCCATATAGAATACCCCTTTTATTCCCCAATATGAGAAAATGCCTGTAGTATCTGACCTTTCCTCTCACAAACCACTCGCTGATATGCTCCATTTCCTGCTCTGCATGCGGTTCATTCGCCAGGTTCAAGCTCAGGCTTTTCGCATTAATGTTTTGTCACAGATGTTGGTGGCAAAAGCTTTTGACCCCTCTGATACCGGATTGCTCTGCACTGCGTGCTCCCGCAATCCTCACATAGTATATCACAAAATCATCCCATTTTCCATTGACTTTTCTATGCATTTCCACTAAACTAGAGACAACGAAAACAGATTCTTTTATTTATCGGGACTCCTGCCCGGATGTTCCCTCCGTAAATAAGAGCCATGAATCTTCCAACAGGGGATCAGTGGCTTTTTTTGTTGCCTGAAATTCGAAAAACGATCCATATCGGCTTTTTCATACACACGGCAGCGAAAAAAGTTTTCCCCCTCATCAAACATATTTGGAGGATAAATACCATGACATTTTTTAAAGATCTGGATACTATTATGAAACAGGATTTCGGAAACCGAGGACTCTTAAAAGCACTCCCGGACAATCCGATCCAGGAAACCTTAAACACGCTCGGGGACGCCCGCCGTGTCATTCTCTTAACCGGCTTTCCGGTTCGACTCAGCGACGGCTCTTATGTAGGTGAAACCGACGGACCCTTAGGCACCGCTGATATTGCAGCAGCCCTGACCGCTCTCGGCGCCTCCGTCCTTGTGATCACCGATGAGCCCGCCTTTTCCATTGTAAGCGACGTTGTCTGCTACCGTGCCCCAAAAGCAAAACTCATGATGCTCCCTAAAACAGACACCGGCGACTTCATCCGAAGCTGCATCAAAACCTTCGCCCCGACCCACTTCATCTCCTTAGAACGCCCAGGTAAAGCCGCCAACGGCCACTACCACAGCATGCGCGGCGAAGTCCTCGATGACATGATCACTGACTCCGCCCTCTTCCTCTCCGAAGCAAAAAAAGCCGGAGCCACTACCATCTCCATCGGCGACGGCGGCAACGAGATGGGCATGGGCACCTACCGCGACGTGATCGAACACTTCGTCCCCTTCGGCGAGACGATCTGCACCGCCGAATCCTCCGACATCACCCTCGCCTGCGGCGTCTCCAACTGGTGGGGAATCGGCATCGCCGCCCTCTGCTCCCTTATCGCTGAAAAGGACCTTCTCCCGACCCGCGAAGAAGAGACCGAAGCTCTCCGCCTCGCCGTAGCCGCAGGCAGCGTAGACGGCTGCACCAAAAAGAACGAAATGACCGTCGACCGCCTGGATCTCGAGACGCATCTCAGAATCCTGGATTCTGTTAACGACATCTTAAAGAAAGAACTGGACGTATGTGCAATTGCATAAAGCAATGTCCAGATCGCACAGCGCAGCGCCTGCGATCCCGCCAATACACTCGGCTGACCACCCTCGCGCAGCCAATCTCAGCGCTGGCCTGGGTCCGAATCTGGGTGCCTGATTTCGGGGGCATGGCTTCCTCTTAGTGCGCAGGAGAATGCGTTGGAGGAACCGCCCCCGAAATCCCGAGTACCCGGAGCCGGACCCAGGCCAGCGCGTACCCCGCAGCTACATTCCAGGCCAGCGCGTACCCTTTAGCCAATCCCCCACACATTTCATATTGACATTCCCCACCCCAATTCTATATAATAGACATAAATAATACGAATACCACATATGAAAGGGGGTTATACTCCTGCGGTCCCATCCGGACGGCAGTATTTTTATGGAACAGCACCTGTCACAATACAAAATCTTCTACGAAGTAGCCCGCTGCGGCAACATCTCCCGCGCCGCCAAAGAACTCTACATCAGCCAGCCTGCCATCAGCAAAGCCATCAGCAAACTTGAAGAAAGCCTCGGCATCAAACTCTTCAGCCGAAACTCCCGCGGCGTCCAGCTCACAAGAGAAGGCGCGATCCTCTTCCAGCACGTGAACACCGCCTTCGACTCCATCGGCCGCGGCGAACGCGAACTGAAGCGGATCCATGATTTCCATATTGGAAATTTGAAGATCGGTGTCAGCAACACCCTGTGCAAATACGTCCTTCTCCCCTACTTAAAAGGATTCATCGGAAAATACCCGCACGTAAACATCGCCATCGAGAGCCAGTCCACCTACCAGACCCTCGACATGCTGGATGCCAGAAAGATCGATATCGGCCTTGTAGCGGAACCCAAAAGCAGAAAAGGCCTCCACTTCCAGCCGGTAATGGAAATCAGCGATGCATTCGTCTGTACTCCGGCCTATCTGGAAAACCTCCATCTGAGAGAAGGCAATGACACCGATATTTTTAAAACCGGAAACATCATGCTCTTAAACCGCTCCAATATGAGCCGGAAACATGTGGACGCCTACCTGGCTGACAACCAGATCGAGATCAACCAGATCCTGGAGACCACCGACATGGAACTCCTCATCGAATTCTCCCGGATCGGACTTGGAATTGGCTGCGTCATCAAAGATTTCGTCGAGGATGACTTGAAAAACGGTACACTCATTGAGATCCCGTTAGATATCCCGATCCCGAAACGCGTCATCGGCTTCTGCTGCCATCCTCAGGATATGCCGGATACCCTGAGAGAATTCATGGAATTCTCCCGGACATTCCACAAAGCATGATCTGACAATCGCGGGCATTTTTAATACTGATCTTCCCAGAATTGGCAAACAAACAATATAAGTACAAATCGCCCGTAAAAAAAGAGCCGGGAACTGAATTTCGATCAATTACAAAATCCAGTTCCCGGCTCTTTTTAGTTTCTCATTTGTAACTGTTCAGTACCTTCACAGTTACATGCAAAAATCCCTAATTCTGGTCCTTATACCCCGTCGCCTCATAAAACTTCTCAAGGCTTCCATACTTAAACACCATCTTAAGCTCACTTCCGATGCTGTTCATCATCGTCTCATCCGGGATCTCGTCGCGATGGTACCATCCCGCCTCGGAAAGCTCATCCTCCTGAAGCTTGATCTTATCCGGTCCGTCTAACTCCGCAAAAAATCCGATCATCTCCGTGTCAGAGAATGCCCATGGCTGGCTCTTATAATAGCGGATATTCTTGACCTTCAGTCCGACCTCCTCCATGACCTCACGGTGGATCGTCTCTTCAAAGCTCTCCCCGATCTCCACGAAACCGGCGATCAGCGCGTATCCGCGGTACGGGTTGTTATTCACGCGATATCTGGACATTAAAAGTCTGTCCCCGTCGGAGATCGCAACGATGACAGCCGGGGAGATCTTCGGATATTCCGTCTGTCCACACTCCGGGCACACCAATGCACGCTCGGTCTTGCTATTCTCCATCAGATGGCCGCAGCATCCGCAGTACTTTCTGCTCTCCTTGAACCGATGGATCTGTGTTGCCGTGATTCCCGCGAAAGCCTGGTACATCGGATGCATCTTTCTGTAGGCGGCTGTCGGGCAGAGTTCATACTCGTCAGAAACATGTTCCGGCATCTCCGTCACATAGTAATAGTGGTTTCCATCGATTGCAAAAAGATAATACGCGTTTGCCTTCAGCGCCTCTTTATCCTCCCCGAAATCGGAAAATTTCGGGATTTCGTGATTGTCCTCGTCCACCTTTCTCAAAAGTGTCTTACTCTTCTTTATATAAAGAACAAAGTCCTCATCCTGCGCCTTCGGCTGTCCGTAGGTCAGGTCAAATTTATGCGGGTTGATATCCTGGATCATTCTTATACTCCTTATTCGTTGGTATAAGTTTCCGCCTCCCCGCAGCACCTCTCAGTTTCTGCTGCCGGACCGGCAAAACCTTAAAATTTTCACATCATTTCCATGATACGACGGGCATTCATTTTTGTCAATCCATCAAAACCTTCCGCTCTGCACAGTCCCTCAAAGAAACTTCGCCATATATTTCCCTGTTTCGGTTGACGAACATGTTCATTTGCCTTATAATGCCATTCAGTGTCCCTTCACAAAGGGAGAATGTATGTTTATTTGTAACCGTGAAATTTCTTCACGGTTATCTATGTTTTACGAAAGGAGTTACCCAAATGGCAACAGAAAACAAAATGGGCGTCATGCCGCTAAACCGGCTTCTGATCTCCATGTCCGTGCCGATGATGATCTCGATGCTCGTCCAGGCACTCTATAACATTGTGGACAGTATGTTCGTCGCGCAGTTAAGCGAAAATGCCCTGACCGCCGTATCCCTGGCGTTCCCAGCCCAGAACCTGATGATCGCCGTGGCGACCGGAACCGGCGTCGGCGTCAACGCTGCCCTCTCAAGAAACCTCGGTGAAAAGAACTTCGAGCGCGCCAACAAGATCGCGGACCACGCGCTGTTCCTGGCGGTTATGAGCTACATCATATTTGCGCTCTTCGGTCTCTTCTTTGCGAGACAGTTCTTCCGTCTCCAGACCGATATCGAGGAGATTGTGGATCTCGGAACTACTTATTTAAGAGTCTGCACGATCGCTTCCTTCGGACTCTTTATGGAGATCGCATGTGAGCGACTCTTACAGTCCACCGGAAAAACGATTTACTCCATGTACACCCAGGGACTCGGCGCCATCATCAACATCGTCCTGGATCCGATCCTGATCTTCGGTTACTTTGGAGCTCCGGCTCTCGGAATCGCCGGTGCCGCAGGCGCCACTGTCTTCGGGCAGATCATCGCCTTCTGCCTCGGTTTTTACTTAAATAAGACGAAGAACCACGAGATCACGATCTCCCTCAGGAGCTTTAAGCCCAACGGTGAGATCATCCGCCACATTTACGCGGTGGGCGTTCCGTCCATCATCATGGCATCCATCGGAAGTATCATGACCTTTGGAATCAACAAGATCCTTATCGCCTTCTCTTCCACGGCAACGGCTGTATTCGGCGTCTACTTCAAGCTCCAGAGCTTCGTGTTCATGCCGGTCTTCGGTTTAAACAACGGAACCGTTCCTATCATCGCCTACAACTACGGTGCCGGAAAACCGGACCGAATTATGGGAACCATAAAGCTGGCCGCTGTGTACGCCACAACGATCATGCTGTGCGGCTTCGCTGTCTTCCAGCTCATGCCGGATAAGCTTTTAATGATCTTCAGTGCCTCCGATACGATGCTCTCTATCGGCATCCCGGCACTCCGGATCATCTCCATCAGCTTCCTGTTCGCGGGCTGCTCCATTGTCTGCACTTCCCTGTTCCAGGCACTTGGACATGGAATGTTGAGTTTATGGATCTCCGTGTTCCGTCAGCTTGTAGTTCTTCTGCCGGTGGCATTTATCTTCGCAAAGATCGGCGGACTTCATATGGTATGGTTCGCGTTCCCGATCGCCGAAGCTTTCGCGATCATCTTCAGCGGTGTGTGCCTTGTCCATGTGTACCGCAAGGAGATCATTCCGTTGAAAGCACTGCAGGGAAAATAGTTTTTTAATTAAAGAATCGAATTTTTCAGGCATGTAAGCTTACGTCCTGACAGGTCGTTTCTCCCGGCTATTTCCGTGGATGAAACGGCTTTGCCAGACTTAAGTTCACATGCCTTTTTGTTATTTCCTCTTTTCCGAAGCAAAAGATCATTCCTCGTCTTTTCGCATTCCCCGACGATCTGTATTTCTGTCCGTCAGCATTTTCTCATAAAATCCTCTCATGAAATTTTTTTCAAAAAATATGTGATTTTAACCTTTTAGTTCAAGACAAACCGCGAATTTTATAGTATGATATAGCTACTTACAGAACAGAGGTTCTAAGTCTCATATACCGGCCGGCAAGGATCCGCCGCCCGTTTCCCTGATAAAAAGAATGAATACTTACATTACCCACTGCCAGAAGCATTTTAGAATATCTGACAGCTGACATCAGTCTGCCCTGATTGGAAATTTGGAGGATGATGTATGAAAGAATTATCGAAAACACTGACCGGAAAAAAGATCCGGGATGAAATGTTAAAAAGAAAGATGACAGTCCGCGATCTCCAGGATGCACTGGAACTGGACAGTCCCCAGTCGATCTATAAGTGGCTTCGCGGGGAATCGCTCCCCTCTCTTCCGAATATGCTGGTCCTCGGTGAGCTGTTCAAGGTTCCGTTGGAAAGGCTTCTGGTCCATGAGGACGGAAGTGTCGCTTACCACCGTATCTTCGATGACAGCCTTCCTTACGAGATTGCCTATCTGATCCAAGACAAAGATGACTTTTCCGTAAAAAGACGGCATGTGGCACGGGCAGATACCTTCGCGGGAACCTGTTACTCAGGAATCTTTAATCTGCCTCAGGAGTGTCCTCACTCAAAAGCTCCTCATAACTGACATTTAAGACTTTTGCGAAGTATCTCAGTTCAATATCGGTCACAAACCGCTTTCCGCTCTCAATCCTCTGGATCGCGTTCTTATCAAGGTCCAGACCGAGAAGCTGAAGCATATCCGCCAGACGTTTCTGTGAAACATCGTTCATCCTGCAGCGAAGTTCACGGATCTTGATCCCGCAGATATTGTTCCTGCCGGATATTGACTTATTTTTGTACATATAATAACTCTCCTTGTTTGGCATTCACTAATTGTCACTCCAAACAATATATGTTATTATTGAAACGGTCATGACATTCACTAGATGTCATAAGAAGTTTTTATTGGCTACGCATCATCAAACTAAAAAATATGATCCTGCTGCCGCACCACAGGAGCAGATCTCTTAAATATACAACTTTTTAAAGGAGGATTTATTTATGGAAATCACAAAAGAATTAAAACAGGATCTCTCCGAGCTGGAATCTGCATGCAGTAGTTTTCTCGGAAAATATGAATCACAGCTCACGGACGCACTGAACAAGACAGAAATGTCCGCTGAGGACAGCTTGAAAATAGACCTGATGCTGGAACTCGTCACCCACCTCTCCTCTGCACAGTTCGTCTCTTCCTACATGCAGAAGGATATTGTAAAGGAAGGAATTCTGCTCCAGGATGAAGCCGGAAACTTCACGCTCGGCGGCGATCCGCTCCCGGCGATGAGCGATATCGAAGTATATGTCCACGATGATGAATTAAACCAGGACGTCTGGAAACGCGTATTTATCGGCGGCGGCAGCGAAAAACGGATCTGCGGTCTGCGCCATCCGGATCTCACTTCCGGAGTCCATGCGAGAATCCGCGGTTAGTTTTTCCCAGGTAAAGTCCATTAAAAAGATCCGCCAGAATACCGTACAAAACTATCTTCGGTATCCTGACGGATCTTTTCTCTTTATTTCATAATAGTTCAGCGCCTTCTCGCCTATGTTTCATACGGTCAGCGCGGCAAGTGCGCAGACCTGCAGAACAGTTACTTTATTTCTTACTTATTTGTCTTTTTCTCCTCATACTCCTTCAGCGCCCGCAGTGCCTCCCCTGACAGTGGAAACAGCACTATCAGGTTAAACAAGGTCATAAGACCAACGCCCACGTCTCCGAGATCCCACACTACCGTGTACGCCTGCAATCCGCCGACGAACAGCATGATCAAAGCAAAGATCTTGTAGAGTGTCTGATAGCTCCAACGGTTTCCGAACAGGTACGCTACGTTAGATCTCGCGTAGAACAGGATACCGAGAAATGTCGAGAAACTGAATAACGCCAGTGTCACCGCGATAAATACCACGCCGAACTCACCCATATAGTAGCTCATGACTTTCTGTAAAAGATCCATTCCCGCAAGCCCCGTCGTCAGTTCTTCCGGGACGAGCAGCATGATCATCGCCGTGCAGCTGCAGATCACGATGGTGTCGATAAATACGCCAAGCGCCTGCACGAGACCGACCTTTACCGGGTCGCTCTCCTCCGCCGCAGCCGCCGCGCATGGTGCGGAACCGGAACCTGCCTCATTGGAGAACAGGCCGCGCTTCACGCCGTTCATAAGCACCGCGCCAAAGCCGCCCGCCGCGATCTGGCGGAGCCCGAAGGCTTCCGCAAAGATCCTCGCAAACACGCCAGGAACGCTGCTCAAATGGGTCGCGATGATAAACAGGGTGATCACAAAATAGCAGCCCGCCATGATCGGAACGATCACATCAAGGGCACGGACCGTAGCATTCTTTCTCAGAACGATCACCGCCGAGATCACTACGAGGATGACCGTCGTCACAAGCGGTGAAATTCCGAACGCATTCTCAAACGCCGACGCCACGGAGTTGCTGATCACCTGGCTGATGCCGCCCCAGCAGATCAGACCGGACAGCGCAAACAGGACCGCGATCACGGAACGTTTCAGTTTCTTCTTTCTCACCCGCTCCGCATAGCTGTGGATATAGTAAGCCGGACCGCCGTGGTAGCCGCCGTAGAGCGGATCTTTTTCCTTATAAAGCTGTGCTAAAGCCGCCTCCACAAACGCTGTAGAGGCCCCAAGTGCCGCCGACAGCCACATCCAGAACACAGCACCGGCACCGCCTGCCGAGATCGCTGCAACGACTCCCACGAGGTTTCCCATTCCTACTCGGGTCGCTGTGGATACAAACAAAGTCTGGATCGGTGACAGTCCGCCTTCCTCCTGTTTCTTTCCGTTCAAAGCCCGGATCATGTCCGGAAACAGACGGACCGGAAGAAATCTTGTCCGAATCGTAAAATAGACTCCCGTTGGAATTAAAAGCAAAACAAGAAGCGGGATCCCAATCCCATTTCCATTCCCCAGCGGGATCGTAAACAGGTCTCCCCATAAGAAGCGGTACACCGCTTCGATAACTGCTGTTACCATAAGTAAATTTTCTCCTTTTTGATATAACATGACAGACAGGCACCCGCTCCCCCAAAGCGTACGTTTCAGGCTTCAATACTAAAACGCGCCAGTCTATTAAATTGGCATGTACAAGTTTTTATTATACACGTTTATAATGTGTGCTGTCAAATAATCCTTATGAATAGCTCGTATGTGGGAATGAATTATCAGTTATATATGAGGTAAAAAATACGCAGCTATTTCAAGCTCCTCAGGTTATCGCGGCTGATCCCCCCCAGTTTCGGTCCCCTGAACAAACGACGCTGGTACCCATCCACTCTGATGCTCATGCGAGTCTGAACTTTATCTTCTTGTCCGTATAAACTATGAGAAGCACGCTTTGCGAGCTTCTCAAGTTATTGCGGCAGTCCCCAAGGTCTCATTCAAGCATGGACTTTGGCTCGTTGCTCGTGTAAATAAAAAAGGACACCTCTTCGGTATCCTTTTTCATCTTTCTAAATGCAGTTTAAATTCATGCTGCCCCAAAGAAAACTACGCGTTCTCCTGCTGACCCACTTTCTTCGGCGGCATCACACAGAGATCCTTCACGACCTCCCCTGCCAGGATCAGTCCCGCAACAGACGGAACAAATGCGATGCTGCCCGGAATTGCGCGGCGCTCAGTGCATTTATGCTTTGCGCCCGGCGGGCAGATACAGTTTTGCCGGCAGCTGATGCTCATATCTTCCTGCTGCTCTACCGGCGGCTCTGTGGAATAAACCACCTTTAATTTCTTCACTCCGCGCTTCTTTAACTCGCGGCGCATGACCTTCGCAAGCGGACACATGCTGGTCTTATAGATGTCTGCCACATGGAACTGTGTCGGGTCCAGCTTGTTTCCTGCCCCCATGCTGCTGATGACCGGAATCTCGCAGCTGATGGCTCTCATGATGATCTCAAGCTTTGCTGTCACGGTGTCCACAGCATCCACCACATAGGAATACTCCGTGAAATCAAATTCGTCGGCGTTTTCCGGAAGGTAAAAGCACTTTCTGACCTCCACCTGGGCGTCCGGGTTGATTTCCAGGATCCGGTCACGCATGACCTCCGCCTTGTACTGTCCGATGGTCTTTCTCGTCGCGATGATCTGGCGGTTAATGTTCGTGAGGCAGACCTTATCGTCATCCACCAAAACAAAAGAGCCGACTCCGCTCCTCGCCAGCGCCTCAGCCACATATCCGCCAACTCCGCCGATACCAAAGATCGCCACCTTTGCCTTCGCGAGACGGTCCATATTTTCTGCTCCTAAAAGGAGCTGTGTTCTCGAGAACTGATTTAACATATCTATCTCCAATCCTGTCTGTATTGCAAATATCTTTTAACTTTTTAAGCAGTTATTCCACGTCAGCTTTATCACTGATATTTCTGCTCTCTGCACAATATTTCTTCCTGTTCGGCACTGAAAAATTCATCTTCCGCCGAACTTTTACTATTATACCTACTAATTTAGTATGTGTAAAGAGGAAGATTCCAACATCCGCTTTTCTCTCTGTAGTGCAAATCAGTAATATCTCCTTCGCTGTATCATAGAATTTTCAATTTTGGAACTTACCGCCATGTGCTATACAGATTTCCTGCGGTCTACGGCATCGGATACGCCCCGCACTCCACAATATTCCGGTAGGACACCGGATCCGTATCGCCTTCCGTGTTGATCAGCAGGATCACGGAATCCGCTCCAAGTCCCAGCGCCTTTCTCGCAGCCTCAAGTTCCGGGCGTTCCAACAGCATCAATACAGCTCCCATAGTCGATGCCCCGGATTCGCCGGATACGATCACCGGGTCATCTCCCACCGAATTTGCGTATGTCCGCATGGCATGGGCAGCCGCATAGTCTTTACAGGTGATGTAAGCCGCAGGAACCGATTTTAACACCGGCCAGATAGATTTACACGGTGTTCCGCAGTTTAAGCCTGCCATAATGGTCTCCGGCGCTCCGTCCACCGAGAGGAGTTCCCCTGCTTCCCCGGATTTAAAAATACAGTCCGCCACGTCCGGCTCCACGATCATGATCTTCGGCGCTTTCTCCCCATAGTGGTTCACAAGGTATCCCGCGACAGCCCCAGCCATGGAGCCGACGCCAGCCTGTAAGAACACATGGGTCGGAATCTCTCCCGCTGCCTCGATCTGCTCCGCCGCCTCCGACGCCATAGTAAGGTATCCGTCCATAATCCAGCCCGGGATCTCCTCATATCCGTCCCAGGAAGTATCCTGGATCAGGAACCATCCGTGCTCTTCGCTCATTTTCTTCGCGTATTTTACCGTATCATCGTAATTCCAGTCCGTGACTGTCACCTCCGCCGGACCAGCCTGCCGTACAGCCTCCTCACGGGCCTTTACGGTGCCTTTCGGCATATAGACGTAAGCATGTGCCCCGAAGAGCCCGGAAGCCCAGGAAACGCCCTTTCCGTGATTTCCATCCGTTGCCGTCACAAATGTGTACTTCGCAGTCTTTTCCCGCACATCCGCTTTCTGAAATTCCGAAAAATCCACCTTTCCCGGATCAAGCCCCAGCTCCCGGCACAGGATCCGAAACATCGCATACGTTCCGCCAAGCCCCTTAAACGCCTTCATCCCGAACCGCTCCGCTTCGTTCTTCACAAAGATTCCTTTTACACCAAGCTTACCGCCAAGCCCTTTCAGCTGCACCAAAGGCGTCCTGTTGTACACCGGAATACTCTCATGAAACCGCCTCGTCTCCTTCGCCTTTCCCTCAGAAAACGCCGAAAGATCCACCTGATCCACTTCCGGTACATTCATCAAAACTTTTGTTCCGTATCCCTCTTCTAATTTCTTTGCCATAAGAATCCCCTTTCCACTATCTTTCAATTATAAAATTATAACATACGTGCCATAAATTCGCAGTAAAAATCTGGATATTAAAAAGGAAGACCCTTCACGAATCTCTCCACAAAAGGTCTTCCTCCTATACTTTTTCACACATCACAATCGGCTTACGCCTCTTCGATTGCCTTACCTGACTCTTTAATTTACTCATAGTATTTTGATGATACTCATTTATTTTTGAAGCAAAGATTATTTACAGCTATGCATGCGCAAGAAAAATGTCTTCGGTGCTGAATTATAAGAAGGAAAAGGTGGCTTCTATGTTTGGGATGCCGCCTTCTTCTCTTCTTTATTTTTCTACATACCACACTTCCATCGCACCATTAGTTTTGCTATGCCAACAAGCACCCTGAAGATCTCCGTCCTCCTGGAGATAATACCAGTCTCCGGAGCCGTCAGCCGGATCCACCTGCTTTGTGTCCGGATTCCACCGGTGCCAACCTGTCCGGATGTACCCGTTTGCTCCAAAGAGATAATGATGGTGGTTGATCAGACGCCAGTCCGATGCTACCCAGGATCCGTCCTCATTCTGCCACCACCAACCGTGTGCATCATGTTGCCAGCCTGCGATGATGGTCTTCTTCTCTTCTGATGGCCATGTCTTCATGAACTGTTCCGGGGTCTTGTAAATCTTCTTGATTCCACTCGTCGATGATCCCCAGTCTGGGAGCTGGAAGTGGGGTTTATCTGTGATGGATTTCCAATTTCCACCCCATTCGAGACCAAGTGTCACTCCGATCTTCCCGACTTTGGAAAAGAATCCATCTTTATCATAATAGGCACCGCGGCCGTCGGCTCTGTAAATATCAAACGCCACTCCCCACTGATGATAAGAGCTGTAGCTGCTGCCTTTCGCATTCGTGACAATAGTCCCCGGCTTTGTGCGTCCCTGAGCATACAGGGCATCCTGCTCTGCCGTGGTACGCAGCGTCTCACCAATTTTGATCTGCAGTCCCTGCTTCGCGCACTCTTCAATCAGCTTTATAGCCAGGACCTGAAGCCTTGGATGGCATAATGTAATATCTCTCATAGCTTTGTCCTCTTTTCTTTATGATATGAAAAAAGGCCAGAGCATGTCCTTCTGGTCAAATTTTACATTTATAGTATCTTGAATTACATTTTTACATATGCTATAATGCCGTTAGGCAAGAAAAGATGTTATCTGCCAGTGATGGCAAAGCGAAAACCCCGGAGTCTGGACCACTCTGGGGTTTTCTTCTCTCTTTATGTAGTTGAGCATCTACAGGCTAGTTACCGGCTATTTGTCGCCATCTAACCATTTGATGATGTAGTGGCAAACTACACCAGCCGCGACAGCGATAAGAAAAGATATTATTATTTCCAATGATGGCACCTCCTTTCTGTCACCAGAGTTTGGAGGCGGTAACATTGGTATTATAGCATACACAGTTTTTTTATTCTACTTGTTTCATTATTCTCTGTTGCGACGTCGCAACGGTCATATCCCGGATCGTGACGGGAGATATTCGGATCACCTCCTTCTACTCTTTCAGATTTGTTTCATTACTGCTATCAATTTTATCTTTCAGAACTGCAATGTACTTCATCAACCACTCCGGAACCCGTGCTCCCATGCGACCAGCGTTTTCAGTGATAGACAGGGCCTCATTTAATAAGTACCATACTGTTGTCAAAAGGGACAACATCGCAGATGGCAGATGATACCCAAGATTCCCGGATGTCTTTGCTAAGATGTAATCAATTACAATTGCCACAGTGATCACAAATAAATATGCGATCTTCTTTGCGATTCCCTTTGCTCCTTTTTTACTGGACCAACCATATGATATATCTCCCGGATGATCAATCGCTTCCACCATACTTGCGATCATCCCACTGATATAATCAACTACCATTAAAAAGACAAGCAGTCCCAGCAAATAAAATGTGATTCCCAATTTTTCAGACAAAAATGCGATTACTCCAGTTGCAAGCAGCTGGATTGTTGTACATGTACCTTTGCTCATTCTCATTTCTCCTTTTGATTTCCTTACTATATTATATGTTTGTCCGTCAGATCAGTCTGTAGTGTGGCCGTTCCTCCCTGAATTTCAAATACCGGATCCAGTCATCCAGAACGATTCCAACCAGTGCCACCGGCAGCCACAGCACAAAGTACTGCGGACAGATCTGCCCCAAGAGATTGCCCGGAAGCCCGCTGTAGTCCCAGACGTTCCAGCCCAGCCATAAATTGACGATGCATCCGGTCAGGAACTCTAATATCGTGATCCCGATCGCGCCGATGATCATCTGTTGCCACAGCGGCATCTGCCAGGGAATAACCTCGTTGATCAATCCCAGAAATACGAAACAGATTCCGCCAAGCAGGAACATCGTCCAATGACTCCGGCCACGCCAGATCAGTTCGATCAATATGTAAAGCAGTCCGCCAACATTAAACAGGAACAGATATTTATTCAGTAACCTGTGGTTCATCTGCATCACCTGCTCTCTCTTTCGCTGATGTAATATATGCCTTGAGGACATCTGACTGGTACTGTTCCGGGACATCTGCACCATAATAAATCTGCTGGATCTCATCCGCTGTCTCGCATCCTGCGATCCACATGTTTACGGCATTGCAATAGGTCGTATGGTAAGATACATAAGCCATTGCCGTGGATGTGATGATCTGCATGTCCTCTGCACTGTAGTATCGGCATGGTTGACCGTCCGCGTGATACTCAAGCTCGGTGGTGCCTGATGCAAGCTGTACCTGCTTACCGAAGAGATTGAGCTGATCATGCTCCGTCAAACTAAAATGCTCCGTGGATTCGTCCGACAGCTTGACATCGACTCCGGAATAGATAGCGGTCTCACATGCCTGACTGATTTCCCGCTTTTTCGCTGCCTGTAGTTCTTCCAAGGTCGGTTCGTATGGTTCCGGCGGAAGGATCTCGCCACCGGTATCCGGATCCGGTGTCTGGTACATGCTGCCATCATCTGACAGATAGACTGTCTGGCCCTCATCGCGATAAACTGTAGTCCATCCGGACAATGTCTCACATTCAACGTCTCCAGCCGTGTAAAGTACAATGTCACCATTCCACTTTGTCGGCGGCGTACCATTTAACCAGTTATAGTATGTTTTGGTCGCGATACCCGAAGATTTTGCAAAATCATCTTTTGATAATCCAAGGCGTACTCGTTCGGCTTCGATATTTCCGTATTTCGTTTTTCTCACGCTCCCTTCTCATCTTTATTAAATTTAGGCATCCTTAAAAGTTACCATTTGGCAAAAAAAATTGACATTGGATCTTCAATATGAAGTTCATCAATCATAATCAGGTTTTCATCGCTTCCAAAAACACCATTTTTCATCTTTTCATAAAAGTTTTTCGGTGTAACGCCAATTTTCGAAGCTACATCCGACTGAGAGAATCCATTTTTTGCAATGATCCCTCTCAATTCATCTGTCTTTATCAATTTCTATCACCTCCTGTGTAACTTGTCAGGATATTTTTTATTGTTTTTATAACATTTTTGTGCTATTATTAAGTTACTTTAAAGGAGGTTTCTATATGACAGTTGGCGAACGATTAAAACAGCTACGTGAACAACTCGGCATGAGCCAGGTTGATTTTGCCACAAAAATCAATGTTTCCAAACAAACATTATATAAATACGAAAATAATATCATTACAAATATACCTTCCGACAAGATCGAATCCGCCGCAAGGATATGCAATGTATCTCCCGCCTATATTATGGGGTGGGGAAATGACTTGAGCCCAATTACATCCGACACATCCTCCGAGCTCACCGCCCGCGATGCAAAAGACATCGCCAAGATTCTGGAGCACACCAAGGAGCTGCTGCTCTCCCAGGAAGGGCTGATGTTCGACGGCGATCCGGCGTCTCCGGAGGCGATCAATTCAATTCTGGATGCAATGCAGATCGGAATGGAAATGGCTAAGAAAAAGAATAAAGAGAAATACACGCCCAAGAAATATAAAAAGGACTGATTTCCATGCACATAAAGAAACTGGTATCACATCTCGTCCGGAAATACCAGACGCGTGATCCATTTGAAATGATAAAGGGAATGAATGTGATCCTGGTCCACTATCCCCTGGAAGGCGTCCGTGGGTTTTACCAGTACTTCCAGCGGAATCATATCATCTATCTGGATGAACGGCTCACAGAGGCGGAGCAGCGCTTTGTTCTCGCCCATGAGCTGGGACATCTGTTCCTACACAAGAAAGCGAATGCGATCTTTATGGATTCCAGGACACAATTCAACACGGATAAATATGAACGGGAAGCCGACACCTTCGCGATGGAGCTTCTGGTTCCGGACTCCGTGATCTTCGAGCATCCCGATCTGACGATCGGCCAGCTGGCCCGCCTGACCGGATATGCCGAGGAGCTGCTGAAGAACAAAGAATTCTTTACATCAAATTGACGAACCTTGAAAATAATATCCTTACCCGGGCAGCCAGTAGAGCGGCCGCGGCTTTCCCGCCCTGAGTCTTGAAGGGAGGGATGCCTTATGAGTACATATGAGGAATTACAGCTTATCGTATCTGTGGCAGCATTGATCGTAGCAATCCTTACCTATACCCATAAAAAATAGCCGTCCTGCCCTAGCAAAGCTGACGACTATTTTTTAGTAATGATCTTTCGCCAAGGTGGGGAGCCTTAACCTCCCTTACTGGCTGTCTTGTTAAGTATATTATACAGGTCCAGAAATAATTTGTCAAATCACATAAATAGAAAAACCGCCCGGTGTTACCAGCACCGAACGGATTTTCATAGATTTTCTCTTGCCGGATGCTCCGGAAAGATATAATCACACCTTTTAAGTTACGAGTGAATATCGTCGATCGCCTTACCAATATCATGTCTCATATACTTATTCTCAAATGATATCCATTCCGTAGCCTCATAAGCCTTCTTTCTGGCTTCCTTCAGATCTTTTCCGGTGGCGGTCACACCGAGGACACGACCGCCGTTAGTGACGATCTGGCCGTTTTCGTTGAATTTTGTGCCGGAGTGGAAGACATAGTAATCGTCTTTTCCCTTGAACTTCTCAAGTCCCTCGATCGGGAATCCTTTTTTATACTCTACCGGGTAGCCGTCGGACGCTAAGATCACGCATACAGTCGCGCGGTCATTGTCGAACTTTAAGTCTACCTGGTCAAGAGTTCCATCGATGCAGGCCTCGAAGACATCAACGATATCATTTTCCAACCTCGGGAGAACGACCTGCGCCTCCGGGTCGCCGAATCTCGCGTTGTACTCGAGAACCTTCGGTCCGTCCGGTGTCAGCATAAGACCGAAGAAGATAACTCCCTTGAACGGTCTTCCCTCTGCCTTCATGGCGTCAACGGTCGGCTGGTAGATATATTTCTTACAGAACTCGTCGACTTCCTTCGTGTAGAACGGGCTCGGGGAGAAGTTGCCCATACCGCCGGTATTTAAGCCCTGGTCGCCGTCCTTCGCACGCTTGTGATCCTGGGCGGAACTCATGATCTTCACGATATTTCCGTCCACGAAGGACAGTACGGATACCTCACGGCCTGTCATAAACTCCTCGATAACGATCTCATCGCCCGCGGAACCGAACTTCTTATCCATCATGAGGGTCTTAACGCCCTCTTTTGCCTCTTCTAATGTCTGGCAGATCAGAACACCTTTTCCAAGCGCAAGACCGTCCGCCTTCAATACGATCGGCATCTTTGCGGTCTCAAGGTATTCCAGAGCCTTTTCCGGATCTGTGAATGTCTCATAAGCCGCTGTCGGGATATTGTACTTCTTCATAAGGTCCTTGGAGAATGCCTTGGAACCCTCGAGGATCGCCGCGTTCTTTCTCGGTCCGAATACACGGAGTCCCTCCTTCTCGAAGACATCAACGATTCCGCCTACAAGCGGATCATCCATACCGATCACGGTAAGATCGATCTCTTTTTCTTTCGCGAAAGCAACTAATTTATCAAATTCCATGGCACCAATCGGCACGCACTCCGCTACTTCAGAAATACCTGCATTGCCCGGTGCGCAGTAGATCTTATCGACCTTCTTGCTCTGTGCGACCTTCCATGCGATCGCATGCTCTCTTCCGCCGCTGCCAACGATTAAAACCTTCATTCGTTTTTCCTCCTGCTTATCAGTGAAGCCGTCCCTGTATACGCCCCGCGCAGCCAGGAACGGCTGTCTTCTATCCTGTATCAGATCTCTCCGTTTGCGATCATGTCGATGGCCTTCGGCAGGATCTTCCACTCTGCCTGTTCCATGACGCGGCGCTGAAGGACCTCCGGCGTGTCATCTTTTTCCACTTCAACAGCCTTCTGTAAGATGATCGGACCGGAATCCATTCCCTCGTCCACAAAATGTACCGTCGCACCGGTGATCTTTACACCTCTCCGAAGAGCAGCCTCATGGACCTTCAATCCGTAGAAGCCGACACCGCAGAAGGACGGAATCAAAGACGGGTGGATATTGATGATCTTATCTCTGTATTTTTCGATCATGGCTGCCGGGATCTTCACGAGATATCCTGCCAGCACGATGAGGTCCAGCTCATAGGAATCGATCTTAGCAACCAGTGCCTCATTGAACTCCTCCCTGGACGCAAAATCCTTCGGGGAAAGACACTCAGCCGGAATCCCATGCTTTTTCGCGCGCTCCAGAGCATACGCGCCTGCGTTGTTGCTGATGACGACCTCTACCTTCGCATTGCGGATCGTTCCCGCGTCGATGGCATCTAAGATCGCCTGAAGATTCGTTCCTCCGCCGGAAACAAGAACGCCGACTCTTAACATAAGGTCACTCCCTTTTCTCCTGCCTCGATGGATCCGATGATGTACGGGATATCTCCTGCTGCCTTCATGGCTGCCATCGTTGTGCGGACATCTTCCTCAGCGACTGCAACGACCATACCGATTCCCATGTTGAAGGTATTGTACATGATCTTCTCATCGATCTCGCCCTTTTTCTGCATCAGCGGGAAGATCGGCGGGATCTGGTAGCTGTCTTTATGGATCACAGCGCAGACGCCGTCCTTTAACATACGCGGAACATTCTCGTAGAAGCCGCCGCCTGTGATATGGCTGCATGCCTTTACGGTAACGCCTGCTTTTTTCACGTTCTTTAAAGCTTTCACATAGATTCTTGTCGGAGCGAGAAGTGTCTCACCGAGAGTCTTTCCGAGCTCGTCGTAATATGTATTTAAGCCCTCCGCAGTCATCTCATTCTCAAATACCTTGCGGACAAGAGAGAAACCGTTGGAGTGAACGCCTGTGGAAGCCATTCCGATCAGCACATCACCCGGCTGAAGATCCTCTCCTGTGATCATCTCCTTTTTATCACAGACGCCAACGGAGAAACCTGCAAGGTCATACTCATCCTCTGCCATAAGACCCGGATGCTCTGCGGTCTCACCGCCGATCAGGGCAGCTTCAGACTGGAGACAGCCCTCCGCAACACCTTTTACGATATCCGCGATCTTCTCCGGATAGTTCTTGCCGCATGCAATATAGTCTAAGAAGAATAACGGCTCACCGCCTGCACATGCGATATCGTTGACACACATAGCGACTGCGTCGATACCGATAGTGTCATGCTTGTCCATGATCATCGCAAGTTTCACCTTTGTTCCACATCCGTCAGTGCCGGAAAGAAGGACCGGCTCCTCCATATCTTTGATCTTTGCGAGGGAGAATGCACCTGAAAATCCGCCAAGACCTCCTAAAACTTCCTCACGCATGGTCTTCTTTACATGCTCTTTCATCAGTTCTACAGACTTGTAACCAGCCTCGATATCAACTCCGGCTTTCTTGTAATCCATATGTATTTCCTCCTGGAGAATCTTATGTTCGCGGACATTCTCTGCACATTCTGCATGTTGCATGCGCAATCATGTCCCGATTTCTATATTTTTATGCTTATATGAGTTTACACTGTGTCTTCATCAGCCCCTGCTGGAAACACAATGCCCGGCAGCCACTCACCTTTCTGTCTGCGGGAACTCTGTTTCTAAATATCTCTGTTACTTATCATTTTTTCATGGAAGCAAGATACTCTTTGTATCCGATCTTGTCGAGCTTCTCAGCCTTGCTCTCAACTTCCGTCTTCATCTTCTCGGAATATGCTTTTAATTTTTCAAGGAGTTCCGGATCGGATGCTGCAAGGATCTTTGCCGCAAGGATTCCGGCGTTCTTTCCTCCGTTGATCGCTACGGTCGCTACCGGGATTCCGGACGGCATCTGTACGATAGAATAGAGGGAATCCACGCCGCCTAAGTCAGAAGTCTTCATCGGGATTCCGATGACCGGAAGCGGGAAGATCGCTGCGCACATACCCGGAAGGTGAGCTGCCTTGCCTGCGCCGGCGATAATAACCTTCATGCCTTTGCTCTCGGCGCTCTTCGCGTACTCGAAAAATGTATCCGGCTCTCTGTGAGCGGAAATGATCGTCATATCAAAATCAATACCAAACTGTTCCAGTACCTCGGCAGCCTGTGCCATGATCGGCATATCAGAGTCACTGCCCATTACAATTCCAACTTTTGCCATTGTTTTTTCTCCTTATGAGTGTAACGATTATTGATAAGTTATTCTAATAAATAGCTTTTTAGTAACAATGTTTTCTTATCAATCATAATACAAGGTTTTTTTATGCGCGTCAAGTAGGAATCCGTAGATTCTGCCAACTTCATGCAGTGATGTGATACTGCAAAATATAATATTCTTCCCATCCATCGGTCTGTCAGCGGCTTTTCCTGGGATCACAAGTGTCCACACTCAGTGTAATTATGTAAAAACACCCTGAAATACATAAATGAATTACATATTTCAGGGTGTCCTGTCATCAGCTGCATAACCACTGTGTTCATAATTTTCTCTATGCTATTCCGGTTTTGCAGTCTGATAAAACTTTTTGTAACGATTCAGTATCTTCACAGTTACAACTTTTTCTTATTTTTCATCCAGCGGCCTATTTAATTCATCCAGCCCCGCCAGCACAAACCTTCCGTCCAGAATGATATCTATCTTCGTTCCGTCTGTATGGACTGCGGAAATTCTCTCCAGCTCCTTATATGGGATCGTGATATCCGTGTGGACGCCGAAGTACGCCTTCGAGACATCTTCCTTCCTTAATATAGAAACTTCGTTGTCTCTCGCGATCATCTCTTTGCCGTCCGGATTGTACATCGGGCTGTCCTCAGACCAGCTGTAACAGGTGTCGCCAACTGCAAAGTGCGGTCCCATCTTCTCGACGATGAGGATCGGCAGGCGGTCCAGAATTCCAAACTTCTCCGCCATCGCGTAGGCCGTCGTGTTCGTTCCGATGGCAAACTCACCGAGGGGCAGCGTCTCATGACCGTTCATGATTCCCTGCACGATAAGGCGGTGTCCAGCTTCCTGATCGATCACTCCATTTTCCACGAAGTTATCACATACCGCTGAAACCACACGTCCGTCCTTGAATTCCATGCGGAGGTTCCGGTACTGGATATCTCCGATATAAACCGTTCCCACATTTAAGATTCCGTTCGTTCCCGCAAGCTTCGGGGAAGTGAACACCTCGCCAAGCGGAATATTTACGTCCGCCACACAGTTCTCAAACTTCGTCTGCTTCTCCGGATTGGAAAGTGCTGCCAGCTGGACCTGCATATTCGTCTGGTTTTCACCTTTTCCGATGACCTCCACATACTCCGCTGTATCGAGAACATCGATGATCTTCTGCTGCATGTCACGGTAAAGTTCGTAATCCAGAGTGTTGATCCGGATCGTCTCCTTAAAGATCTCCGGGAACTGTTCCCCGATTGCCGGAACCGGGAACGCGATGATCGTAAAGCTCGTCTCATCCCCCGGAATATATTCGTTCACCACCGGCATAGAAAGATTCCTGTACTCCAGATAAAGGTTCTGCTGTTTCTCCGTAAACGCCCATGCCTCCGGCTTGTTCACCGGATCAAAGCCCGGCTCGCCGAAGGTCTCGATGACCGCCGGTCCCGCGTAAGCGGCTGCGTCCTCTTTATACTGCTCGTAGGCCGTCTTTAAGACACCGATCTTCCGGTCACGGAACGCCTTATCCATATAGACTGCGCTGTCATAACGATGGTCATAATCATACTGTCTGTTCGGGGAAGAGGATGCGTATCCGCCGTGTCCTGCCGGATTCCGGTTGATGCTGCCCACAGCACTTCTGCAAAAGATCACAGAAAGCCCCGCTGCCTCGAAATTTTTTACTGCCTGGCGTACCATGCGTTCAAAACCGATCGGATAACGCACTGACACCGTCTTCTTCTTCGAAAGATCCCGGCCCATGACCTCAAATCCACGGATATATCCGTCAGTATAGGTATCTGCCATCTTCCTGATCTCTTCCTCCGGCAGGCTGTTTAAGAACGCCGCTGTCTTCTCCTCTTCCGGGGAAATATACGCACCGAACCGGTAGAGATACGAGAGATCGGAAAGGTCACTCTCCATGATGATCTTTTTCGCGAAGTCAAGCTTTGGATCCACGCCTTCCTGTACACGGTAAGTCAGAGTCACGTCACAGTAGTCGCTGGCGCTCCAGTAGAGCACGTCCTTGATCTCCTTCGCTGCCGGAAGTGTCTCGCCCTCAAAGAGGTTGTAGATCTCGATCAGTGCCTCGTTTCCGATCACGAGATCCAGAACACGTCCCTCAAACGCGTAAATGATATCCCCGCGGATCTCCGCATAGAGATAGGAAAGAAGCTTTCCGTACTCCTCCCCCAGCGTCTTCACCGCGTAAGCCGGATTCGTATAGCTTGTCTCATAGTTTTCCGGAAGAATATCCAGATAAAGCTTATGATTTAACGTTCTTCCCTCTTCCAGTGTCATCTGATCCAGACTTCCGTCCTCTTTCGCCTTTAAGACCTCGCCGCACTGGATAATGAACTCTGTCACTTTTCTAAAATAATCCCGGTAGTTTTCCGGTACCGTCTCTTCCGTCAGAATTTCCTGGATCCGCGCCATGGAAAGGTCATAGCGCTCTCTGATCAGATCTTGTTCCATGTGTCATGCCTCCATTTCACGTTCATTTTCCGCACCTGAAAAAGATGCGCTCCGGACCGCTGTTCCCGGTTCCGCCCTGTCATCTTTACAGCGCAAACACGATCATCAGTACCCACACCAGCAGCAGGATCCCCGCCGCCGCAAGGCTGATCTTCGCCAGAAGATAATTCTTCTCTTTCTCCATCATGGCAAATACACCATAGACCACCGATGACACCGCAATGATAATACTGCAAAAACCCAGAGCCGCAGCCGCAAGCGGTGCATTCCCCTGGGTATAGTACGAAAAGCTGATAGCGGCGGCATAAAAGACAAGTGCCGCCGCTGCGAGCCCTGCCGCCACAAAACTGTTCTTTGCAAACGGCTTTTTTATATACGATACTTTATTTCCGATTCGTTCCACTGTATCTCTCCCAAACGCCTCTCGCAAGGACAAAAATAATATACCCGGCAAAACCACCGATGGTATTTAAGAGCAGGTCATCCACATCAAAGCTTCCGACTTTGCCGACAAGCTGCATCGTCTCCACAAGAAGACTCATGGCAAAGCTTAAGAGTACTGTGATATACCAGTGTCTCGTCCGCACCCAGATGACCGGCAGAAAAAAGCCAAAGGGCATAAATGCCAGCACGTTGCCGAAAATATTCAAGAACACCGCGCGCCAGCCAAGAATGTTCCTGTATAAAAGAAAGCGCCGAATCTCTTTAAAAAGGGTCAGGTTGTAGGAATATTCGGCCCTCACATCGGGGCTGCGCCCCATTTCTTCGGCGAAAAACAGGAAATATGTCAGCAGAACCAGATACAGGACAAAAAGAACCGCCCCGAGAATCCGATGTCTGTGTTTTTTCATTTTCAAAATTCTCCATTCCCACCAAAACAGGGGTTCCTGTTTCGTGGTCCTTCTCTCCGGATACTCTCCGAATTTTTAAGCAGGAAAGGAGATGCCGCCATAAAGGCCACATCTCCCACTCCGTTCATTTCACTTTTCAGGCATGCTTCACCGCTCTTTTTGTTTTCACAGCCGCGTTAAAACTGCCCTGATCCGATTAAAACGTAATCTCAGATTTTCTCTTAAGAAGCAGTGCCCCGTTCACGATCGCGATGATTCCGGCAGCAAGTCCGACAGATGCAACGATAACTCCAACCGCGATGCTCGCTGCCCCTGTGTTTCTCATGGTCTTATAAATTTTTTCCATAAAACCGCTCCTTCTTATTTTACGCCATACTGCTCATAGTATGCGTCGATCGCTGCTTTTAATGTGTCGTCAATGATAACTTTTCCCTTGTACTCTTTGTTGTAAAGGTGCTCAACTACTTCCTTCATGGTTACGATCGCTGTTGTACGGAAACCGTATTTCTCCTGGATCTCGGTAAGAGCAGACTTCTCGCCTTTACCTCTCTCGCAGCGGTCTACGGATACAACAAGACCGAGAACATCGACATCGCCCTGTGCCTTGATAATCGGAAGTGTCTCCTCGATGGAAGTGCCAGCTGTTGTTACGTCCTCAATGATAACGACCTTGTCACCGTCAGCGATCGGGCTGCCGAGAAGGATTCCCTTGTCACCGTGGTCTTTTACTTCTTTTCTGTTGGAGCAGTACTTGATGTCCGCGCCGAAGTGCTCGCTGATCGCCATGCTTGTTGCAACTGTCAGCGGGATTCCCTTGTAAGCCGGTCCAAAGAGAACATCGAAGTCTGTTCCGAATGTATCATTGATTGCCTTCGCGTAGTACTCGCCGAGCTTTCTGAGCTGGGCGCCTGTGCGGTAGAATCCTGTGTTTACGAAAAACGGAGTCTTTCTTCCGCTCTTTGTTACGAAATCTCCAAATTTTAATACGCCGCAATCAACCATGAATTCAATAAATTCCTGCTTGTACTTTTCCATGACCTAAAAACTTCCTTTCAAAATAATATTCTTAGTGCACTGCACCAATTAACTCGTGGATATCTTCCACACCGTACTTCTTCATGTACGCCTCGATGCCCTCGATCACCTGGATCGTCGTATCCGGGTTGATGAAGTTCGCGGTTCCGATGGACACTGCTGTCGCGCCTGCAAGGATGAATTCCAGCGCATCCTCAGCCGTCATAATGCCGCCCATTCCGATCACCGGGATCTTCACGGCATTTGCAACCTGGTATACCATGCGGACAGCCACCGGTTTGATCGCCGGGCCGGACATACCGCCGGTCTTGTTTGCCAGGGCGAATGTGCGCTTGTTGATATCGATCTTCATTCCTGTGATGGTGTTGATCAGAGATACCACATCAGCTCCGCCTGCCTCAACGGCTCTCGCCATCTCAGCAATATCCGTAACGTTCGGGGAGAGCTTCATGATCACCGGCTGCTTTGCAACCTTCTTTACCGCCTTTGTGATCTGCTCCGCGCATTTCGGATCCTGACCGAATGCGATTCCGCCCTCTTTCACGTTCGGGCAGGAGATATTGATCTCAAGCATATCTACATCAGCGTCAGCAAGGCGCTCCACAACATCCACATAGTCGCTCTCGGACTTTCCGCAGACATTAACGATGATCTTTGTGTCATGCTGTCTTAAGAACGGAACGTCGCGCTTCATGAACACGTCGACGCCCGGTCCCTGAAGACCGATAGCATTTAACATTCCGCCGTAAACTTCTGTCACACGCGGGGTCGGATTTCCCGGCCACGGCACGTTTGCGATTCCTTTTGTGACAACAGCGCCGAGACGGTCAAGATCGATCATCTCGCCGTATTCCATACCGGAACCAAAGGTACCGGAACAGGTCATAACCGGGTTCTTTAACTCTACACCGGCAAGTGTTACTTTTGTATTCATGCCTGCTCCTCCTTCTTGATCATGATGCCGGAGGCGATGCGCTCGCGCTGCTCATCCGGAGTCAGAAGTTCTACCTCTTCAGCGCGGAATACCGGACCGTCCTTGCAGATTCTCTTGTTTCTCACGTTACTGTGCTCATCAATGTCCTTGCTGTGGCATACACAGCCAAGACAGGCACCGATTCCGCATGCCATCTTTTCTTCCAGAGAGATATAGCACTCGATCCCGTTCTCCATTGCGTAGGTCTTTAATGCCTTCAACATCGGAGTTGGTCCGCATGCGTAGATGATATCCGCGGTAAGCTTCTCCGCGCGGATCGCGTCGATGACATTTCCCTTTGTTCCGACACTTCCGTCCTCTGTCGCGATCACGACATCGGCGTATTTACGAAGCTCGTCTGCGAGGAAGGTCTCTTTATCTCTGTAACCGATGACTGCTGTCTTCTCACAGTCAAGGTTCTTAGCAAGCTCTAACATCGGCGGGATTCCAATTCCGCCGCCGATCAGGAATGCTTTTTTCTTCTTTAAGGGGAATCCATTTCCCAGCGGTCCCATAATATCAAGGGCGTCGCCTTCCTTGTATGCGGAAAATTCCTTTGTTCCGGCTCCCGCGATGCGGTAAACGATCCGAAGTCTTCCATTCTCCTTGTCTGCCTCGCAGATACTGATCGGACGCGGCAGAAGCTTTGACTGGTCATTGGTGTAAACAGCGATAAACTGTCCCGGTACGGCTGCTTTTGCCATCTCCGGTGCGTCAAGCCACATGCTGTAGATTCCCTCCGCCAGTTTTTCCTGGCTGTGGATCACAGCGTTTACTTTTTTCTGTGCCATGGTTTCCTCCTGGTGGTTTACTAGCAGTATTCCAGTGCCTTTTCAGCTTTCCGGAACACTGTTTTTATATGGTTACAACACATCAGCCACGGACATACGCCATGGCTGATAAATTTTCAATGTACGCAGCTGCTCAGTACCTTCACAGTTACGTGCAAAAATCCATCCTGAATCAACTCCGTCAATGGATTTTTGCCTGCCGCCACAAAGTTTTCTTACGGTCAGCGCAGCAAGTGAGCCAACCAGCTAAACAACTGCCAATATACTTTATTAATTATAATACGGAGTTGATATCCGTGATCATATCGATGACAGCCTGTCTGGATGCCTCTGCGAAATGTTCCGGACCGAACTTTGCGTATTTCTCCTGCTTATACGCGGCGATGATTCCTCTGGAGGAGTTTACGACAGCTCCGAGGCCATCCTCATTGAAGCAGTGCATTAAGTCTTTCGCAGTACCGCCCTGTGCACCATAGCCCGGTACAAGGAAGTATGTCTTCGGCATGAGCTTTCTTAAGATCTTGCTCATCTCCGGATATGTAGCGCCCACAACAGCACCTACGTTGCTGTAATCGCCGTCCATGCTTGCTTCGCCCCACTCAACGACCTTCTCTGCGACTAACTCGTAGAGCGGTCTTCCGTCTACAAGGCGGTCCTGAAACTCGCCGCTGGACGGGTTGGATGTCTTAACGAGAACGAAAAGGCCTCTGTCCTCATCGTTGCAGACATTGACGAACGGTTTGATTCCGTCTGTTCCGAGGTACGGGTTTACGGTAATAAAGTCAGTATTGAAGCCGCGGCATACGTTGCTTCCGACTTTTACACTTCCGATATGTCCAACTGCATATGCGGAGGAAGTGGATCCGATATCGCCTCTCTTTACATCTCCAATCACAAGTAGTCCCTTGTTCTGGCAGTATTCGATCGTGCGGGCATATATTTTAAGACCCTCAATGCCAAACTGCTCATACATTGCAATCTGCGGTTTCACTGAGGGAATCAAATCATAAGTGTTATCAATAATTTCTTTGTTAAACTGCCATACAGCCTCGGCAGCTCCTTCCATGGTCTCGCCGAAGTCCTTAAATGCTCTCTGGACAATATGGTTCGGGATATAACCTAACATAGGGTCAAGACCGACGCAGATCGGTGCCTTTGTCTTCTGAATCTTCTGTATGAGCTGACTGATCATAGTTTCCTCCTCCGATGTAGTT